>OGYT01000224.1_pt1 | contig 44563 bp, 69 predicted proteins | sample 1576631 | NCBI WGS metagenome assembly OGYT01 (sample SAMEA3541588, study PRJEB24748) | human gut metagenome | biome: human gut; feature: human-associated habitat; material: faeces | place: China | collected 2012
ATAAGGTTTTCTCAACTACCGTTCCGTCTTTAAGTTCAGTACGTCCGCCCTCAAAAACTGCCGTCGGCATGACTTCCATAAGCTCCTGCGCTATAAAACCCTGCCCGGGAGGTGCATCATCCAGACGCTCCCAGGTATATCCATGCATCATTCGCATTTTCTTAAGCGGGTTTTCTATGACCTTTATATTAGTCTTGATGTCTTTATCGGAATTGCTCAGCCATGAACCGGCATTCGCAACGGCATTACCTGATAACTGGAAATCCCATGAAACGTTACGTGACGCAGTATCGATACCCATGATTACGTTACTGACCTCATAATCGCCTGAGGTGTTGTACTGCATGATTACATAGGCATCTGACGCGGGACGCCTGAACATTAATCCAGAGCCACTTTTCACACCAGTACCGGGGCTAAACACGTTAAGCTCAATGGAGCTTCCAAGTTGCGGGTCAACTTTGAAAAGTTGCTTTCTGATACCGCTACTGTTTTCAGTTGCCAGATCTCCCAAACCGAGGTTTGTGCGAGCGCCTGATGCGGTTGTCGAACCGGTACCGCCCTGTGCTACAGATAGCGCTGTCGTGAGTCCGCTGAGAGAGGTAATGTCGCTGTTTGCACCTTTTGCCGCCTTTCCTGAAAGTGATGTGGTGATGCTATTCCAGGCTGGGCCCGTCCATGTCGTTCCATCCGGCAGAGTTACCGTTACATTTCCGGTTCCGGAAAAAATGCTTTGCCAGTTCTGTTTGTCGTAATTCAGTCCTCGCAGCGCTTCAGCACTTTGCGCCACCAGTGCAGCAGTGACCATGTTCAGCGCCACGCGGGGAACCGCTGACCAGGCCGCGCCCGATTGTGTTGGCCCGGTAAAGTTACTGACCAGCGTCAGTTGGGTATTACTTTCGACTGATTTCACCGGCAGCGTATAATCAACGCCGCCCACAGTGGAGACAATAAAGTCACCTGCGGCGAGTTCGGTTGCGAATGAGGTTCCGGCACCGCCAACAACAGCGGATCCATTTGTAAGGGTGATGGTACCTGCCGACATAAAAGACTCCTGAATTCAGATAATAAAAAACCCGCCGAAGCGGGTTATTGTTTTGTTCATTTTGTACAGGTCGAGCCGGTAAAGTTGTTTTTACTTACCCATCGCCAGTTGAAAGGGTATCCAGCTTTGTATTCAATCTGATTTGCTACCTGCCTTACACCATAGACCTGAACAGTCTGTTCTTGTCCACCGACAACTATTACGGCCTCGCACACTGGATTCTGCTTCTCAAGGAGACTGGATGAGCAAGCAGAAAGAAGAATGCAAAAAAGAAACATGACTGATATTTTTTTCATTATTGTGCCCTGAGGTAATTATTTTTATAAAAATTAACCTGACGGGGAGATTAATGAAAATAGATTAAACAGATCAATATCAAAACATTGATCGTTTTAAACGATCAATTAATCAAATGCAGCCGTATTGATAGCTGTCAAAGATGTGCCTGTATTGGTTCCTCCGCCTGGTGAGCCAGTTCCGGTAGATGTTCCACCTGCGTTTATTCTCGTACTGCCACCATTAAACCTACACGATGAATAGGCATTTATGGTGTAGATAGTTGGGGGCTGAGTGGAGTTATTAACGATAATCGTCTGACCAAGCTGTGCTGGAGCAACAGCCCACGACCCGGACAGTGTCTGATCAATGTTAATCCCACCGCTTGCACCCGGTGTTCCCACAGTTTGCAGATCAGAAAGCACCCTTGATTCGTTCGTCAGTACAAGCTTCCCGGAGGCATCCCAGATAGCAAATCCCCATGCAGGAAGTGTTTGTGGAAAAATTGCAAATACATATGCTGTCAGCGTAAAGCTCTGGTTATAGGGATTAACGCCACTAATATAGACATTTCCTCCGATGCGATATGACATGACTGGTGTCGGTTGTGCAGTATCAGTCGTTTTTATGAAAACCATTACCGGATAATCGGCAGGCACCGAAAGATATTGCGCCACCTGTTGGGAGCTGCCATTAGCTGAGGAATTAAATGAGTATTTCCCATAGAGGCAGAAAGGCGTTGATTGCGGAGTGACGAAGGGATTCCCATTATCCATTAAAATCATTGCGCCAAAGTCGGACACTATGCCTTCTCCATAAAAACGATCAGCTCACATTTTGAGGCCGGATAATTACCAAGCCCAGTGTCAGATGCGGACGTCACAGTTATTGAGTTACCTGATGCAACTATTCTGCGCCCTACGCTGTTACCTCCTTCATCAAGAGAAACAACAAAACCAACTTTAAAACCTGTTGGCACAGTGAAACTCCAGGAACCTGAGTTCTGACCTGCTGCAAGTGGAATGCGGCCTACTACCGATACTGGTTTAATGCCATAGTTATTAGGCCTTCCGCTGGCATCCCATGTTTGTATTCCCCATGACATCAGAATACTCCTGTCAGTTTTCCAATCTGTACGCGCAGGACGCCGTTAGCATCCCTTATGCTGTCAGTAACATTCGTTGTCTTTCTTGCGCCCTGCCCGTCACTGCCATAGTTTTCCCAGGTGCCACCTTTATCCAGTTTCCATCCAGATTGCCCGGCAACATAATTGTTGGACTGGATGAAGTTGCCGATTTTGGCGTTATCAACACTCCCGTCCTGAATGAAAGCAGATCTGATAAATACTTGGCCGTTATAGACAAAAAATGCAGCCTGGTAATTTCCCGGATCGCTTCCCGAGTAGATGCCAAACTGATCGGCAGCAAAGACCACTGTAGATTTATAGGTACCGCCGGATGGCTCAATCGACATGCCAAAACCAGTGTTGTATTTAACGCCATTACGAACGATCCCAAGGTTCAGCGTATACGATGCCTTTGCGGTTCCATCACTGTTCACCTCTGCCGTCATTTTCTGGTTAACCGCGGCGGTTAAATCCCCGACCTGCGCCTGAACGTACTCTGACAAATCAGCAAGAGCGTGATCAACTTCAGCCACTGTCGTTTTAACAACCAGAACATCAGCGCGCACTTCGCCTAACTGCTGGTACTGATGTTCAACCGTACCGTGATTAGCCAGTGCGTTCGACATGACGCCTTCCAGGTTAATGTCGACACCTTCCTGAACATTTTTGAACGCGTCTGACTCGCGTATCTGCTCATCAATGAGATCTATCATTCCAGGGATATCAGATGACGCCTGGCCTGACACCTCAACGAATTCAGATACCCCGAAAGCATTCCTAGTTCGGACATAAACGTAATACGTTTTATCTGCTTGTAGGCCGTGAAGGGTCCACTGGTTAGAGCGCCCAAGGAACTGAGTCTGGTCTTCAATGTCTGCCGGATTGACTACCTGATTTTGTCCGGAGTACCAGAATTCAAACGAGGTGTCTGTCGTTGCTGTAATGCGCATAACGGGAACCAGGTCAGCAGAAAACAGGCCAGGTGTCCAGATAATGCTGGATGGTGCAGGTGGCGCACCGATAATCATGTTGATCTGCGTTTCAACACCTTTCATCCCGTTTTCATTGCGGCCACGAACACCCAGCGTGTAGCTACCAGCAGCCAGCCCATAAAACTCATACCGGAACTGGTCGGTTTCGTACTGAGCAACCACTTTCCCATCACCCGAGTAGACATAAAGTTCGAAAACAAGCTTTTTAGTCGTCGTAGCTGTTTCCCATGTCGCCATAACCTGTACCGTTTCCGAATTGGTGTTAATAATCCGCAGGTTTTCAACATTCGGAACGCGGTAGCCATTAAGCGTGTCGTTAGGAATTTCGAACACTGCGCCTTCATCCACAATGGCCTGTTTGTTCGGATCATGCTGTGACGCAGTAATACTGTATACGGAATTGTTTTCTGTCTCTGCGACGCTGAGGATACGAAATAACCGAGTTGAGACATTGCTCGTAGAGATAGCGAACACCGTTCCATCCCGAATCCATGAAGGAGTAGTCTTCAGAGTCACGACGTTGTTAGCAACGCCGTCAATGACGTACTTCACGAACTTACCGTTGCTACCCATGATAGACATGGTGTCCCCGCCAGCTATAAGCGAGGAGTCAACAGCATCAACGGTAATTTTATTGCCTGAATGCGACATGATTCTGCCGCCGAGGCGCGCGCCGGCATAGTTGTTGTCCATAATTTCAACTATGTCACCGGGTGTGAAATGAATGGCATCACGAGCCATCTGGAACGTTAATCGACTGCTCTCACGCTTTGCTGTTTCAAGGAGCCACTTTCCTGCTCGCCATGCCTGCCCTCGAGAGGTACACCCGAAAGCCTCAAGGGTTGTCTCGTTGTAATTCCCACGTGCAATCATGTCATCATCGGATACGTACTCTTTTACCTGCTCCCAGCCGTTACCCGGGTCAGTCCAGGACACAACAACGGCATTGTATTTCTCTGAACGCTTCACGGAGCTGCGCTTAAACTCGCCATCAACTACGTTAGCATTCGTGATTGTCGCAATTGGGTCTTGTGGCGCGTCCAGCATTACTGAAAGACGCATACCGTCCCACAGCGCAATGCCACGGAACATGCTCGCTATCTTGTCGAGAATGTCTCGCGCACTCGCCTGCTCTGTGATGTAGGCGTTGAGCGTCATGCGTGGCTCTTTGCCGCCATACCCATCATTAACAATCTGATCGCAATACCGTGAGAGAACATAGAGTGCGCCATCGTCAACATCGATGTATCCGGCGCGTTTCGCCAGGCCAAATCGGGTATTTTTCGCCAGTTCACGGAACAGCCAGGCGGGATTATTAGTCCAGGCTTTTTTAAATCCGCCAGTCCACAGCCCAGAGTAGGTGCGCGTCAGTGGATTATAGTTGTCAGGAACGTCAACAATCAGCCCGCGGAGATGGTAAGTACGGCTTGGAGTGTCAGTGTACTGGTCACGGTCGATAACAGCGCCAGCGATGGCTGAAAATGGATAGCTCAGATTGTCGTCGGTGATTTCACTATAGCTATTCCAGATAGTCCCATTGGACAGTAAATCGCTGCTGCTGTCAGGCGTAATGCGGCGTACACGAATATCAAACGGCTTAATATCTGGAGCGTCAATCAGATGGGCCTCAAGGTATTCGCCTGATATCTTCCCGGTGATAGTGACGGTTTTTTCAATAACCCAGCCTGAAGCACCTGTCCTGCTTTCTAAAACAAGAGTAACGGACGTGTTTTTCTGATTGCCTTTTGTGTCCTGCTCGACCAACCCAGTCACACCAACGTTGAACCGCACCCGAGTAACGTCCTGATCGGTTACGGTGCGAACCAGCGGCGTGTCATAAGTTACTTCGGTGTTTACGATGGTGGTCGCTTCAATGGCAGAGAAGCCATTAATCGGCTGCTGAGTTTCCGATCCGGGGCGCCACGCTACGCTAATTCCATTCACATTAACGTTTCCGCTTGCATCCGTAATTGGCGTCTTGTTAAGCATAAACGATGACATGTGTTCCTGATCGACAGGCCCTGCAATCGGACCTTCCGATATCAGATCGAGAACCCGGTAAAACTGTTTTGATTTGAGGTTATCGTCGAGGAGTTTTGGGGTTGATGCTTTACCACCACCTGAAGACATATAGCCACCTTAGCCTATTGATTCTGTCCAGTCGGAATTATTAGAAGTGTCGATCCCGAGGCTGATTACGTTACTCCCAACAGCCATTTCTCCCAGTAGGAGTGGCACCGCGCGCCCCTGCCCCACCCGGTTCTCAGCACTGGTAAATGAGTTATTTGTGAGCGTATTGGTCTCTGCGGCTTCTGCGGAGGTTTTGGTCTTCATGTTGCGTGACATGTAAACCGAATAAGCTATAGACGCTACGCTAACGGCAACCGCAATCCATGCGGCCGCAGCGGCGGTGATCGCCCCCTCCACTACCGGCACGAACAGGACCACTGAGCCATCTTTAAGGTGGCGGTCCATATGCCATTGCATCGCAGATACCTCAATATCCTCGCCCGCTACCCGCACACGCAGCTTTGTATTGAGAAAGGCTTTTTTGAATTCGAAATCCTGCGCCAATAGGAGGCGTAATCCCTGCGCTGGAGTATCAACGTTCAGGGATATCTGGCGGTAAAATCGGCGTAGATTGCCTGCAAATTTAAAGATGAGCACTGTTCGTGTCTCCAGATTGAATGCGTCTGCTTGATGTATGCCGGGCGCATTTGTTCTCGTCTGCTGAGGTGTCCGGCATGGTCATGGTGAAGTACCAGGTTGTCATGAAGGAGAATCATTGAGTGGCATGGGTCGGCGCCGGAGAATGGCTGCCTGATAATGACGTCGCCTGGTCTGGCATCCTGCATAGATACCTGATAGAACCCGTTGTCCGGCATGTTAGCCAGATAGAGATTCTCTCCCCGCAGCCACCATCCGTTAGTGCGCTCAAAATCAGGCAGGTCGATTCCGCAAAGGTGGTATGCGTCCCGAAAGAGCGTGTAGCAGTCCATGATGCCGTGCTCGAACTTGCGCCCCAGCAGGTGTGGCACAGGCCTGTATTTCCTGAGCTCTCCGTCAGATGCCAGCCACCATGACAGACCGGTCATAACCTGCGTCTGCCGGTCAGCACCTGAAAGCGCTGGCTGGCTTTGCGGGTGCGAATGGAAGACCGCTGTAATCTCCCCTTCTTCCTCCGCCGCAAGCCAGTCATCGTCACTTATGCGGAAATGATGCCATGGCTCTGGATGCACATTCCGACAGCGAAACACTCGCTCGTCGTTCAGGATTAGCGCGCACACTTCATCCTGCGACGATGCCGCATAATCGAGTAATTCTTGCATCAGGAGACCTTTTGAGAGCCGGGGAAACTGCTTATTGGCATTGGTTCAGGACGTGGGTAGCGAAACCGGCAACCGGTACGACGGTGGGAGCATTTATCCTTCGCTGGATCAGTGGTTGGGTTGTCACGCTCATCTGCAACAGGCGGCCCGTCATATCCACACCCGACGCCGCGATACTGCCACTGGCATACGTCGGCGAGAATGGTACGGGCCGGGATGATGGCGTTGTCGCAGTCAATCGGTGTCGCCAGCGTGTATGTCACCTGCTCGAAAGTCTCCTCTGTCATCTCCTCGACAACGTAGCGGGACACCGCCTCCTGTGTCGGGTCCGCGTCAGGGTTCCCGTTCGGGAAATTTACCGCGTCCAGGTACTTCACCGGAACCTGTCTTCGGGTGATGACTACTCCCAGCATGTCATCAAAGTCATGGTTGATGCCAGTCAGTAAACCGGTAACATTCGCCACCGCCATAGACGGGCGGGCATACGTGCCTTCGTTCTTTGACTCGAATCCCTCCACCGCTATCGGATATGCCTGGTACTGGTTACCTTTCCAGATAACGTTGCCATAGTAGCCGTTCGTTCCAGAATGGAAGCGGATAAGGTCGCCGCCGTATGGCTGCAGGTCTACTTCAAAAAGGTCGATGAAAGCCCCGACTCCCGCATCGACACTATCGATAATTAAATTCACTGGTATGTCGCGCACGGAAAACTCCCATAAAAAAAGCCACCCTGAGGTGGCTTATCTTGGTACTTGTTCAAATGTGGCCGTTAGTTCGTATAGCGGCCCGGTCTTTGTCATGCTCCATGATCGGCAGACAAATAGCTTCTGTACTCCAGTATCAGATGGCGTCCAGTAGAACGCTTCAACGGCCATTCGCGCTATAAGGAAAGCATTGGCCTCCTTAGCCGCATTTGGCCGATTGCAGCTACCGTCTACCCCCTTGAACGTCAGCGAATACTTGGCCATTAGTGTGTTTATACCCTTCGTTTGGCGCTGCTCATAACCATCACCAAGCTTAACAACAGCGACATTAGGCGTCCGTTCTGCCGAGTAGCCTTTCTGTGGTGACCAGGTAAATATCTCTGGCACGATTACCTCCGTAGTAATCCATTCGGACGCTGCTGGTCTCGGATGGTGTTCAGGCTTACCTGCTTCATCATCTGCGACATCTTCGCCATGGTGGCATCATCAATGCCACCAGTTGTGTTTATTTCAAAGGTGATGTGCTGGACGAAGCTACCGCCATCACTGCCACCACCGCCCATATCCCGGTTGCTAATCACCCGCCCATTGTCACCCGGTATCATGTACTGACTGCCGTTGCTGGCCTGGAATATCTCTGGCTTACCTTTCTCACCTACCCGATACAGAGATCCGGCATCGACCGGACCACCGTTATAACGCGCACCAGCAACGGCCATTCCTTTGGCTGCCAGGAGAGAGCCAGCATAGGCCGTCTGACCAACAGCAGCAGCACTCCCCATTGTTGCTATAGAAGCACTCATAGCAGCAGGCGCCCATGCAGATGCAGCGGCGGTAGCCTGAGCCATTGTAGATGCCAGTGATGCGGCAGCAGCGGCCTGCCCCATTAACTGGCTCTTGACCCACTCAATCCCCATTTGCACCAGGCTACCGACAACGCTGTTGAGGATTGTCGTGCCGATGTTGGCGAAGGATTCTTGCAGGCTCTGAGTGCCGTTAATCAGCCCGGTTATGGCATTGGTCGCCCCGCCCTGAAGCGAATCTACAGCCGCGCCAAGCATGCTATTAATCTCGCTTTGCTGCTGCCACTCTTCCCACATGGCCGCCATGCGCCGCTGGTGATACTGTTCCTCAATGCTGGCCCGTAACGCTTCGGCTTCCGCGATCTTTTGCGGATAAAGGGTTACGTACTCATTGAGCTGCGCCATTTGCGTCAGATATGAGTTATCGACCGCTGCAACTGGTGATACCTGACCCTGCAGGCTGGTAAAGTTCTGACTGGCCTGAGCGCGCTTTTTCTCTTCCTCCGCAGCGGCCTTTATCGCCTGCTGACTTCTCCAGATTGCGTCGGCCTGCTGCTCAGCCTTAGCTATTTGCGCGTCAGTCGCTTTATTTCCAAGCGCCATAACCGCATCGTACTTCGCCAGTTCAAGCGAGCCATCGGCATAACCGGTGTTGAGTCGATCCAATGCAGACTGCTGACGAGATAAAAATTGCGTTGCGTCGTCAGCGGACTTCTTCGCTTCCTTGTTTGCGGCTTTTCGCGCACTGGTTAACCGCTCTGTTTCAGCGTATTGATCCTCAAGGGCCCTTCTTTTTTTCTCATCAGTAAGGTTGGCATCATCAGCATCGTATTGTGCCTGCAGTCTTGCTCTTGCTTCACCTTCCAGTTTTGAAAGAGCAAGGCGGCGTTCGGCGTTCTGGATAAGCTTTTTCGCTTCTGGGGAATCTTCAGGTTCCGCAGGTTGTATATTTCCAGCGTTCGCTGCTTTTTTATTAAGGCTATCCAGTACCTGAATAGTCGAGGCCATTGCTGTTATTGCGGCGGAACTTGCATTGGGAATTTTATTCTTGAGGTTATTTTCAAGAATATTGAAGGCTTCTTCGGATTCTCTTGCTTTTTGATTGAGTTGCCCCTGAATAAGAGATTGTTGCTCAGTTGTACGATTTAATTTATCAGTCGCATTACTGACATCTCTTTTTCGCTGATTTAAAGTCAAAAGCCATTCGTTAGCTTTTTTTACATAGCCATTATTCTGATCCTGAGCGACGCCCATTTGCTTCGCAAGGGTGATGTATTTGTCATACTCTGACTGTGCTTCCTTTACAGAGCTATTGAGGTCATCAATGTGATCTTTTTGAGCCTCTATAGATTTAGCTATATCTGCCATTGTGCCGACAAGCTGCGCCTGATTCATCTCCTTCATCTTGGCAATAACGCCATCCAGAGAATCAGCAAAACTAAGAGCTTCTTCTTTCGCCTGTTTAGCGCTTTGCCACCAATACAGTAAGGCTCCCGCCGCGATCATAACAATGCCAGCAGGCCCGCCAAGCAGAGAAAGCGCGCCGCGCATTAATCCCATACTAACGGATGCAGCGCTAGCAGCGGCAGTAGCGCGAACGGTAGCTGCTGCCTGTGCTGTTTCTGCTTCAGTTAACACGATGGAGGCTGCGGTTGCTCTTGTCTTAGCGGCGATAAGGTTATCGAGCGCTAACATTTCTGCCGCGCTACCCCTTGCAACGTTATATTCAGCTTGAGCAAGGTTAAGCGCAGAAATCGCAGCTTCCTTATCTGCTAACGATCTACGTTGTGTGGCATTGGCTGAAAAGAGCGCTGCCTGAGCCGCCTGATTTTCAGCGGTTATCATTTGGCGGTTTGCGGCAATGGCTTGAACTTTACTGGCTATCCCGGCTTTCAAAGCGCCTGCATAACGCCCAGCCAGAACAAGAGCGAATGCTTTCGCAGCAATAGTGGCCGCATCAATGAATCCAGCCATGCTTTCAGAGTCTCGGCCAAACTCCAGAGTAGTGTCAGCGGCAGCAATAAGACCGTTAGTGAAGGTTTGTAACGCACCTGTCTGGTCCTCGATCGCGACCAAAACTTCGGTAAAGGCCGTTTTCATCCTCACGCCAGCATCGGTAAGATTGTTAGACATTCCAGCCGCCGCTGCGGTGTTGTCGTCAAGAGATTGCCGCAACCCTTCACTAAGGTCTGTAGCTGTCAGTTTGCCTGCTGCACCCAGCGCACGTATTTCCCCTGCCGTTTTCCCGCTGGCGCTCGCAATGTCGTTTATTACGGTTGGAATGGCGGTAGTGATGGACTCCCACTGATCGGCGGAAACTTTCCCGGTGTTTATCGCTTTGGTGAATGCACTGATAGCTGACTCGGCCCGGTCCGCACTGGCGGCGTTCTTAACGAAAGCATAAGACATTGAGTCCTGGACATCGATAGCCTGTTCAGTGGAATAACCCATGCTGCGCAGACCGTCGGCGCTTCGAATATAAAGCTCCTGGGCCTCTGCTAAAGATCGATAAGTCCCATTAGCTGTATTAAGTAAGCGCCTCTGAACGCTTTCAAATTCAGCCTGACTTGATGTCGCCATCTGAACGCGCTCGGCCATCTCCTGATAGCTCTGCACCATTTTTGCCATCTCACGCAACGCCCCAGCGGCGAAGATTAACTTGATCGTTGCTGCGAGTTTCGACAGTGTCGTATTCAGGTTGTCCGCTGATTCATCGGTATCATCAAAATTACTCTGGAGATCGTTGGTCATATCGACGACGTTGCGACCAGCAGTAAGAAGCTGAGCGGTATCAGCGCGGATGATATAAACAATTTCACCAACATTTTCTGACATGAACATTATCTCCAGGAAATAAAAAACCTCGCCGAGGCGAGGTTTCATGTGACATTGATGCTATTTTATATTCATAGCATCCTTTATTTTATCTGAATCAAACTGAAGGACTGACTTCCCACTCCCCGTGGAAGCCATTGCATTAATATCGCCTTTTCTAAAAATAACATATCTGGGGTATGGGCAAGAGTTACTATTCACACATCCATACGGGGAATCTTTAGCATCTTTGGGGTTTTTAATGCCTGAGTTCGATGCTACAGGCTCGCCCAGTACTTTTTCCGCGTAACTGACCATAGAGTTAAAATATTGGCTGTTTTCATCATCAACGCTTGCAGCGACCCCTATGATTTTTCCATCAAGCACTGATGCAGAGTAGTGAGCCATATCACCCATTTCATTTTTTGGGGCTTTTTCCAAATCAACCATTAAAAAATGATGACTTGATGGTATGAGATCTTCTTTCTTTATAAGGTTTTGGTCTCTTATTGTTTCCAAAGACCCACCTATTTCAACACCAAATACTTCAATATTTTCACCGCACCCGGTAAGTAAAAAGATAAAAATAATTGCTGTTTTTTTTATCACATTCATATCCCCATTATAAAAAGATAGTTTTTAATCCTAACAGGGGGGCGTAGGGGTGCAATACGTAGAGCTGATTTTTTGATCTCAGTAACAGCGGTCAATGCAGCCCGTTGCGCTGCGCATCGAGTGCAAACATTTTCTCAGCCCAGTCCATAGCCTCATCGTAATGCTGCTCGGTCGGGATTTTCGCGGCTTCCTTCGGCGGATACTTAGCGTTCATTGCCGCCCTGAAGCTGGTCATGGTCATGTTCCAGGCATCGGACTCGCTCATGCCCAGGTGCGCCACGGCCAGATAAACGAAAGACCGGGCATCGAATTTCCCCGAGTATTCTCCCTCATCTTTGCTGGTGGCTTCCTGATGCTGATCGCCCACAACCCCATGGCGAATAAGATGGCGCGCCAGCTGGATAATGTGCGATACCGGCAGCAGGCCGGGGCGATACGAAAGCTTTCCTTTTGCTGTCACTGAACAGACACCGATAACCTCGCGGAGATCATCATCACAGGCCGCCTGCACTACCTTCGCTGCGGTAACAACCATGTCGGCAAAACAGCGCGCCTGGATGCTGCGCATCATTTCAACATCGCTGATCTGGTGCTCAGGGTAGTGTCCGCCGTGCACGGTCACGAACGCCCCGACAATCTCTTCCGGCGTGCCGATGCGCGACATTGCAAGAAATGAGGGATTAAGGAATATTCTCCGGCCACCGGCGCGTATTTCCGCCTGGCCGATATCGGTAATTGCCTGCATAAAACCTCAAAGGGGCTTTCGCCCCTGTCAGTTAAGACGCGTTGACCACAACCGTTGCCGGGCTCGTGGTGACGGTACCGGCGGTGGGCGATGAAACCTGGCAGGTGTAAGAGCCGGCATCCCCCGCCACCGCGCTGGCTTTGGTGTAGGTAGCTGACGTGGCGCCGCTGATATCCGTGCCGTTCTTCTTCCACTGATACGTCAGCGCTGAACCATCAGTCACGGTTGCCGCTGTGGTAAGCGTCAGCGTGCTGCCGGTGGTGATGGTGCGGTTCTGCGGCTGGGAGGTGATGTTAATGACCGCGCCGACGTCGCGGACATCCACCAGCCCGGCGCTCGAGGCTTCAATCGACCATGTGGCCACGTCATCATGCGGTGATTCATCCTGCCAGCTCGTTACCAGGAACGGGCCTTCTGTGATATCGAACGGCGAGATAATTTTCAGCCACACGTAAGGCTGGTTGCTGGTTTCTCCGGGCGGGTTATATACATGGCGCTTCATTTCCTTCTGGCCGTAGATAGCTTCCTTGCGACTTACGCCGTCGCCGGAGAAGGATACGTTTTTATACGTGACCAGATTTTCCTGGGTATACGCTGCGCTCTGGTCAGCTGTGGCGTCTGCGGTTTCCCATTCCACGCCGGTTGTTTTGCCACGCATCATGCCGAGGCGCTTGTACTGGCTCAGCGTTGGCTGAACCTCCGGGCAACCAATCGCAAAATAAACGACGACGTCGCGCCCCGTGAATGCACCTGATTCACAAGTCATATGTGTTACTCCGTATTATCGGGAAATAATGGTCTGGAAGTTAATTTCGAAGGCGCAGCGGCCCTCTTCGGTGCGGAAGGCGGGAACGCCCCCGACTGGCTGCATTGAGATGATGCATTCGGTGTGGTAGTCATCGAGCATGGCCTGGCGGATGGCGTCGGCGGTGTTCTCCACCGCATCAACATCGGCATCGTTCTGCCCGGTCAGCAGGATGAAGCGGAAGTAGTCGCGGGTGATGGCCTCTTCTGCCGCGCCACCGCCCTGCTGCTGGATAACGAGATAGCGATCGTTTTGTGAATCTTCCACCTCGACCCAGAACCGCTTTTGTACACGGTAGCCGGTATCAAAACTGTGACTCTGCAGCCAGGCGCGTAACGCGTCAAAAACCTCGCTTCGCGTCATAATTTGTAGCCTCGTTGTATGGTGGCTTTGATGTCGGCTATGCCGTCGCGCTCAAACCCTTTACGCAGAAAATCAGGCTCTGCATCCGGATCCCAGTAATTACCGCTGCCGTCCGGGCGTGGCTTGCCTTTTAACGTGCCACCGGCCGCATTCACCCGGGCTGCATAGCTCGCGGTATAGCCGACACGCCCGGTCATTCCGCCCGGCTCTGGCTTCAGTTCGCGATACATGCTGTTCACCAGTGTGGAGGTGTGAATCGGGGTGATTTGCGCTGCGTAACCGGAGCCGACGATCATGACTTCGGTGATCACCTTTTCTGTCACTGCCCCGGTGATGTTTCCAATCACGTTGCCCATGTTTAACTGAACACGTTTGATACCTTTAACGGGCATAGCGTTGTCTCCTGTAGTTATCAGGCACCGGGCTAATTACGGTCAGAGGTCAGAATCTTGTAGTCGGGTTCCTCGCCGAAAAACGACATATCCCACATCCTGACCGCCCGGATCACATCACCTTTGGCTTTTACCGGGTCCGGCTCGGCGGTTGTATCACCCACTGAGACATAGTCATTACGCAGCGGCTTGCGGACATCAGCGCCGTTGTGCTTCAACTCTGTGGAGATAATCAGGTTAGTGGTGAACTCGGTACCGGCATCATCGACCGCCTGCTCCTGGTTTATCTCCCAGGTGCAGTCGATAAGATACGGTGTGCCGGTCAGCCAGATACCCTTCCAGTCATCGTACGTGCGCGGGTAAATGGTCGCGAGGTTGGTATATACCCAGTTCGCTGTCGCGCTCATGATTCCTCCCAGCTGATCACTTCTGGGTTCCCGGCGGCTACCTCACGGCAAAAGATGAACCATTCACCGTTACTTTTGACGTAGCCGGTGGCCTTCCTGCCGCTGTCTGTCATGACCCAGACCTTAAGGAACGGCTCCGGCAGACGCTGTTTCACCGATACCCATGCCATTACCGGCCCCCGTTGCACATACAGCCACCCTTACCGACCCAAATCCCCGCATATGCTGGCGCGGCAGTCGGATCGGGCGGGATAAGTGCCGTCGCGCAACCATGTTTGTCCAGTCCGCGCAGCAGGCTCAGCGCCCCTTTCCAGCGGTCAGAAAACGACTGATACCGGAATGAACGCGAAGCGCCGTTAGGTGCGGTCTGGCTGGTAAGGTATTTATCACCCTGCCCCAGCCCCATCAGCGCAAGCAGGTACAGCTGGATAAGCAGCGCTGTCGATGCCGGATAATGAAGTACCAGGCATTCTTCAATGCCGTTGGCCTGGTCAATCAGCGCCGCCAGCACGAAGTCGGGTAAAGCGATGCCCTGCCCGGTCAGGTACTGCTGTGCCTGTTCCTGTGAAACCATGACAGACTCCTGAAATAAGACGCCCCGCCGGAACGGGGCATAAAAAAACCGCTTTCGCGGCGGTTATTCAGCAGGGAACAGGTTTTCAAGCTCGCCAGGCGGCAGCAGCTCCGAAAGCTTTTCCGCACCCAGATTGCCTTTGAACTCGATCCCCAGTTCTTTCAGGCGTTCAGCAATGATTTCTTTACGGGGTTTCACATCAGTGCCCGCGCCCGGTGTTGCCGGGATAAGTTCACCGCCCGCTTCCCCCTGCATCAGGCGAAGATGAGATTCCAACGCTGGATGAACTTTATCCAGAACCAGCACATCCCCAACCTTAACGCCATGCCAGCCAAGTATGACTTCAAACTTCGGCATAATTTCTCCTTAAGCCAGATTTGCGCCGTAGACAACGCCGGACAGGCCATCGTCATCGCGTTTAATCTGCAAACCTTCTGCAGACATAATCTGGAAGTTGTAGTTGCTCTGTGGCATCGGACGAGGCAACGGAACCACCCCGACCGCCATCCCTACCAGCGGCGTGATCACATCCTGACGACGTTCATACGCCAGGAATTCATTACCGGTTAGTGCATAAGTCTGGCGGATATCTTTCACCGGCATAAATTTGCGGATGGCGTCCAGGACATTGCCGCTGATTACGGCGTTCGCGCCGCTGCCGACTTCAATGGTGTACGGCTTCGACAGATTCGCCATGATTTCAGCGCTCAGCCACAGCACATCGTACGCAGTGACTTTGTTGGCGCGGGCGGTGATACCAAACGGTCCTGTTGGGCCGAAGAATGCCAGTAGCTGCGCCGGCGATTCCGTGGTCAGGTCGATATTCGCTCCCCCGGCACCGGAACCGAGGTTAATCTTGGCGGTGTTACGATGGTTGCGCATGCCCTGGGCCGGATAGTTCTGAACCTGAATGGTCGGGTTGCCGTCGAGATAGCCTTTAACGCGACGTTTATGGAACTTGCGCATCTTCGCCAGTTGCGAATCCAGCACCAGGTCAATACCGACGGTATTGAGGCCCGCAGCAAGACGCCAGTTCACACCATAACCTGCGGTATAAACCGGGATCGGGTCGCCATCGCTGCCGTATTCGGTGTGGTCAAAAGAAAAAGGTGGCTGACCATCCAGACTAACCCGCACATCATCGGCGATGTCGCCAACGACGTTATACAGCTTGGCTGTCTTGCCAATCGGCAAAACTGTCTGTACACCCATCAGATCGTTGACGATTTCCATCCCGATTTCCTGATCGCGCAGCTGGATGACCTGTCGGTCGATTTCAGCCCAGAATTCACGACCGAGACCGTCACCAGCCAGGGCATTCGCCGCCAGCATTTCAGGCGTCATGAGATTACGGTTTACCGCCATCATGGCGCGGTGCTGGGCATCCCACATGTTACGGTTAGCCCACAGCTCATTCCAGTGCGTGCGCAGGCGGCTGTTGGTCGCCAGTGTTTCAGCAGAAAAATACATTGATGCTCTCCTTAAGCAACGGTCACGCTGGAAGCGCGCGCGCGGATGCGGATGAAGTCAACCGCCGTGGTGGTGACGTCATCCTGGCAGTAACCGATGACCTGATAGGTACCCGCAGCGGTAGGAACGGCAGCGGCCTGACCTGCAACAACCGTAATTGGCTGGTCTTTTTTATAGGCGCCTGCAGCCACACGAACAGCGAATTCACGCCCTTCTTCCAGGTAATTACCCACACCCGAATGACCGGACGGGATCGTATCGGTAATGCCAAGCCCTTCGTGATAAGCGCAATCCAGCACATACATGCGTCCCACAGGCGCAGAGGCCTGTGCAAAAAGATTGCTGGCATTGATGACAACAAACGTCCCCGGGTTCAGGGGCGCGGCAAGTTTTCGGGTTTCCGTCTTGTAGAGCGATTCCCCGTCGATATTAACGCGACGATAACGTGGCATTGGCGTTTCCCTTATTTGAAGTAAGTGGCCGGATCAGGTGCGCCGGTTTCGGTTTGCGCCTGCGCGGAGTTAGTACCCAGCGGTGCGGCTTCGCCCAGGTTTTTGAACATCGCATCCAGTGCATCACCTGACATCGCGTTCGCGACGATCTCGCCGTGAACTTTCGCAACCGCCGCGCGCTTCGTTGCTTCTTCGGCGCGGGAGTTAGCGGTCAGGGTCTCAGCGAGCTGCTGCTGGTTAGTCTGAATTGCTGCAATGCTTTCGCTCAGTGGCTTAATGGTCGCGTCGTTATTAGCGGCGATGGCCTCACCAACGATTTTGCGAAGCAGTTCTGTATCTTCAGTGGTTAAAGGCATGTCGCCCTCCGTTTGATGGTTGGTTGCAGGCTTATCCTGCGGTGTGAAAAGGGATTTAACTTTGTTGGTTACAACGGTGACCCAGGACTCCTGGCGGGCAACCGGCGTTCCGGTGTCGTCGAAGGTGACTTTTCCGCCGTCAGAGGTGTAGCCGTAAACCTGCGCGCTTCCACCATTGCGGATAATCACCACCTGCGACTCGGTGAAGTCAGCCACCCAGGCGTATTCGTTCTCGCCGGGGGCAAACCGGGCTTTGGCCGCACGGTCGAGGCGCTGTTCACGCTCCCGGAAGGATTCGCCCACCAGCGCGCCGGAGTTGGCTTTTAGCGGTGTGGCGAGGTCAGCATTCACCATCAGGCCAACGCCCTGCTCGGGTGTGGCCGCACCGACTTCGTGAAGCAGAATGGCGTCGTGATCCATGCCGTGGATTTTTGCCACCCACTCGGCACCCAGCGCCTTCTGTTCTTCATTGGGTTCGAGCTGGTCAAGAAACACCGCCACACTGGTGTGAATTGGCGGCACGTCCTCGCCGCGCTCAATGGCTGCCACGCGCTCGAGGAGTTCCCGGCCACCTTCAGATTCGCTGGCCTTGTTCACATCCACCCATTTCTCCAGGTAGATACGATTCCCGGCTTTTTTAACGTTGCGGTTCCACGCGCCGACGAACCCGACATTCAGCCCTTCAGGCGAGAAGGCCGACACAAACTGGCCGTTTACCTGCGGATGACCGAGCGGTGCCAGCGTCCCCTCAAGGCCTGCATAGTGCGCATCGATTTCGCTGGCAGAATAGAGACCGCCGTTCATGACGACATTGGCCGGCAGTGTGTAACTGGGCAGGATCAGGTGATCGCGCCCGTTGTGAACCTCCCGGCGGATGGACTGGCTGTTCACACGAGTGGTGACGTTTACTTGCATGGTCATGGTGGTGTCTCGCGGTTACGCGGCTCTGTGGTGGCCGCAGTCGCAGTGATTGGCGATGAGTCCGGCTTTCTGCGCTTTATCCAGGCGCTTCTTCGCCATATCAACAACATTGGGGTTAAGCGGCTGACCGCTGGCGTTAACCAGCACAGCAACCTGCGTGCACTTACAGTTAATCGCGTTGCCGTCGACGCTGTACCAGTCCCGAACTTCTTCGATGGTGTAGAGATGCCCGTGGCGAAGCACATGTTTACGCCGCGTTGTCGGGCTGAACGCTGAAAGATGCAAAAGACGTGTTGAAATGCCGTACTGAGCTTCAGCATCATCCGTTTCATCCCACCGGGCACGGCGCAGCGCCGTCGGTATCTCCGTACGGGCAATACGCTTAGCCCGGCTGAGTTCAATCCCGGTCTGGCTGGTGAGACGTTTCGCAATTTCCCGTGGATTTTGCCCCCGCCCCATGCCATCGGTCAGAATGCGCGCCATATCCGATTTCATCCGCGCACTGAGGTTTTTCATCTCCTCAAACACGCGGGTTCTCACCAGCAGCAGGCGGCGCTGATAGGGCTCGCTCAGCAACAGTTGCTGGAGACTTTCACGCCCGGCGGCATAGACCGGCGACTGCTGCGAGAGGCTGGCAAATTCCTGAGCCGTACCGCGCTGATATCCCTGCCTGACGTAATCCCGCCAGAACCAGAAATCGGTCTCGCTGCCACCAAAGAGGATTTCATCAACCATCACCGAGGCATTGCTGAGAAGCATTGATAACAGTGAGGTGTCCAGGTCGAATGTGTAGCGAAGGTTTACAGCGGGCGATGCGGGAATACGGTCGAGAATGTCCTGGTAAGCTTTGGCAATGCGCCTTATCCGTTTGCCGAACTCGTTAATCGCACCGCGCTCGAGGCGGTCTGCACCGGTGGGATCGTTAAGGTTTCCCGGCAGAATCGGAAGTTTCGTTTTCCTCTTTTTCATCGTCTTCCCCCAGAGGTGCAGGCGAGCCCTCATACCCGGCAGCGACGCGAATTTCTTCACCGGTGAAGGGCTGTTCACCAGTGGCGATCAGGGCGCTGTTAATTTCCGCCATGGTTTTGGCTGCGGCCAGCTTCTCAGCGTCGGTGCTGGCGTTCAGGTCATCCCAGATAACCGTTTTTTGCCCTACCGCGTCGAGAATGCCCAGTTCCACCAGCTTGTCGCACAGGTCTTCGATATCGAATGACAAATCACCCCGGCGGGACTGGCAGCGCGCGTTGAAGTAACGCTGGTCTTCGGTGCTCGCTCGCTCGCCCGTTTGCATGCCAACGAGGATTTTGGTCGGGATATCCAGCGCGGCGGCAGCCGTCTGCAGGTTTACGTCATAGGTCGGGCCGGGATCGGCTACGGTGGTTACCAGCGGCGTGACAGCTGCGCCCTGTGTCGTCAGCAGCGCATCGTTGCCCCGGTTAATCTCAACGGCGACTTCATTGAATTTGTCCTGCAGTTCTGCAACGCTCACGTCATAGAGCGAGGCCAGATTGGTGAAATCGATTTTTTCATCGAAGTTAATGCTCAGCTGGCGGGCCGCGTTCTTCAGGAACGATTCACCGGAGCCGCCTTCCACCTTCTCCAGGCTTACAAAAGCGTTATAAGCGGGCTCCAGAAACCCGATAGCATCGGGAGAATAATCACCCAGGATAAAAACCCGGTCCGGATGAACGTCCACGCGCCGGATGGCACCGTTCGCCAGTTGCTCGATGTACTGCCACATTTTCGGCTGGCCGTAGGTGCGGGAGTTAAGACCTGTATCCCAGTCCTTAACCTTGATCGTTCCCGCCCAGGCAACAGTGATTTTCTCCAGTCCCCGCCCTCTGGTTACAGGCAGGTTCCAGTCTTTGCCGTCCCGGACATGCAGCAGAATGCCGGAGTAACGCCCCACCAGCCGCCGTAAATCAGCCTCGGCAAACGAACGCCAGAAGCGATGGGTTAACACATTCTTAGCCTTGAGTTCCCAGGCTGTTTCTTTGCGGGTTTCGTCCTGCTCATCGCCTTCGATAATTTCCGGGTTGCTTTGCCAGCACGCACCGATCAGCTTTTTGACCGCGCCATGGGCAATACCGCCTCGCCGGTACAGGCTGTAGAGGTCATCGAAGGTAATGTCGTCCTTGAATCCGTACTCGCACCATGCCGAGCTACGCTTTGAATCCAGCCCCATGGTTGGGTTGGCGGCCATCATACGGGCGCGCGCAAGCCTGGCATCGTTCAACGCATGGTTGACGGCCAGCTGAAGATTTTTATTCATGCAGGGTCCGTAAATTATCTGAGGCGTTTCGGGATCATCATGCCAATTGCCTGCGCTCCGCCGAGTTCGGTCAGCGCATACACGGCGGCATCCAGTCGGTCAGGAGACTTTTTGGCAGTAGCTGGCACGTATTCCATCAACTGGTTTTCCAGTAGATAGAGATTGCCGTGATGGGCTACGCGCCCCTGTTCGTAGAGCGCGGATATCGGTTCAGCGCGGGCAAATTTCCCTTTATTGGCATGAACACGAATAATGCGGCCTTTGAACCCGGCGTTACGCAGTGTTTCCTCTGCCATATCACCGCCCTGGTTCGTTTCGATAACGATGGCATCAGCGCCATGTTCCTCATAGGCCCACATAGCCTTTTTAGCCCAGCCAGCCGGTGAGTATTTGGCGCTGTAATCGCCATCCACAGAGAACTGTTTTTTATCACCAGCACCGTATGCGCTGGCGGCCACAATCCCGGTTTCGTCGCTTTCATCGCTGTTTGTGGCCTGCGGGTCAATCGCAATAACCGTACGAACCTTATCAAAGCGGATCTGCAGGTCGCGCGCGGCGCTAATCATCGCCTCAGTCCACAGTGCGCCCTCCGCGTTAAACTTGCGGGGCTTCTGCATGTATTGCGCCTCGGCAGTTCGCCGGTGCGAGAACAGCGATACGCGGTGTGTCTCGTTGTGCTTGAACGGCCAGAGCCAGCCGTCAGGCAGACCATGATCAACAGGGATAGCGTGGGTGTTTTCCGGATATTGCGCCGAATACGCCTGGCTGTTATCGATAATCACCGGCAGATTCAGGTGATGCCACATTTCACCGGAGCCGCCGCGCAGGAGGTATCCACTGAGGTCGTGATAGTGGATACGCTGCATAATCACAATCATCGGCGTTGTTTCGACGGCCAGACGTGATTTGATGGTTTCGTTAAAGCGGTTGTTCACGCCATCGCGTACAGTTTCGCTGTAGGCATCATCAGGTTTTACCGGGTCATCGATAATCAGCGCGCCCTGCCAGCCTGGCTCCATGTGTCCGGCACGAAAACCGGTAACCTGCCCGGCAGCTGACGACGCGTAAACCCCGCCACCATATTCGTTCCACCACATCGCCTTACTGTCCGCATCGTCACGCAACGCCATCGGCCACATTGACTGGTAGGCCTGCGATTTGATCATGCCGCGTGCAGTCGATGAGTTCAGTAGCGCCAGCTGGTGGGAGTATGACAGGTGCATAAACCGGGCGCGCCGGTTCAGCGCCAGTCCCCGGCCCATCATGTTAATGGTTGCCAGTTCTGTTTTGGTGTAACCAGGCGGAACGTTAATGACCAGGCGCTTTATCTCACCATCTATAACGCGGTTCAGCGTCTGCTGAATAACTTTGTGATGCGGTGCGACAATCATCTTGCCGCCGGTGCGCTGTTTGAAGAAATAGCGCGCGTAATACAGCCCATCCTCTTCGCATTCGACCTTACGGGCAAATGCCTTTTGCTCAGCAGTCGTCATCCTCCATCATCTCCTGCCTTGCTGATTTGTATTCCTCTTTGCTCATGGTGATCGTCTCGATAGCGCCACCGTTAGGCCCGGAATGCTCGAATTTATGTTTGTTTGTGTAGGCATCACCGCACTCTTTGGCGGCCTGTTCAATCAGTGACGCTGCCAGTGCCATATTCCGCATTGTCTCTGCCTTCGTCATCATTCGATCAAGCGCACGCAGCCGGTAGGCCTTATTGGCTATCGGGATGTCCGAGATTTCATTCTGGAAGCGTTCTCGGGTAGCGTTGAACAATTCCACCCACCGGGCAGCTAACGCCTTGCCACTGGCTTTTGTGGGGTCGTAGGATTCGACCTGCTGGCGGGTAATCTTCACCTGAAATTCAGCCTGGACAGCCTCGACAACCTGAGAAGGGGTATCAAAGCACGCAAGGGCCTGAACTATGTAGGCTTTCACATCATTTTTTAGAGCCGCCATAATTCACCATTCGTCCAGGTCAGTCCAGGTAATCAAGCCAGTTTAAGCATGCACGTCCCGCACGCCCTGGCGATATCAAGTTGAGCCACTTCCGCAGGCCTGTTTGCTGCGTCCACCAGTTGTTGCACATCGTGACTGGCTCCATAGCGGCGAACGACGCCAACGAATTCTTCCACATCGTGGCCGCGTAGCTTCAGTTTGGGTAATCCACTATCCCGGTAGAACTTAGGCGCGCCGAATTCATCTGTCGCGTGGCAGATGTGATAAAGCTCGTGCTCTATCAGCGCGCAGAACTCCAGATCGGAACATTGCGAACAGTAATCGGCGGCCAGCGTGATGATGAACTGCGGCACCCTGCCGAACCATTCATACATCTGCTGCTCCATCCGCGCTTTCTGCCAGCCTCCGGCCCGCATTGCCACTTCTTCCGCCAGCCCAAGCACGGAACGCCCTTTCTTCTCGAAAGCGTTCGATGCCCAGAGAAAGCACAGATCCGCTTCAAGCAAATGCTGGTGGTCATGGTTGTAGAGGTCACCCTCATCGCTCAGGATGTGCTGATTCAGCCACTCGCCAACGTCATTAGCGGGCATAATGCTGATGTACGGCTTCGGGTCAGGTGGCATCGTAAAATGCGCTGGTGGGTGTGGTCTGTTCATGAATAATTCCAGTGCTCCATTATCGAAGCCCCTCAATGAAGGGCTTCTGTAATGGCTACTTCGCCTTTGCTTTTGTTTCCGCTCGCTTACGGCGGCGCTCTTCTTTCTTCTCGGCGTTTGCCATGTCCATGAATGCCTGCATGATCGAGTTCCTCATCATGTAACTTACAAAGTGATGATTGACGCAGCCGTTGAGACGGAGTTGCTCGCCAAACTGATCAACCGAGGCCAGCACTTGCATCATGTCCTTCTCACCTTTCATGAACTCAGAGAAGTCGCGCCCCGCTCTGGAGGCGCATTCAATGACGCGATTATTCATCCTGGAAGCCCTGGGATCGTAATCTGCAGCTGGTTAGCCAGGGTATTAATCTCAGCGACCAGCACAGGCTTTGTATAGCGCCATGCAGCGAGGCCTTGTCCGCAGAAGCTCGCCATGTCCTTCTTCTGGTCAAACTCATGGCACTTCATGTTGAGCTGCGCACTTAAGCTGTTGCGATGCTGAAGCTCTCCGGTGAAGTAGTCATCGAGGACCTTATAGGCTGCGTACTTGAACCCGGGGTTTAGCCATGCCGCATAATCGTAAGCAACAAACTTCCCGCCATAGGTTCCGCCATGTACGCCGCGTGCAGTGAAAACCACAGATTCGTGGTTTTTCTCCAGCTCGACCAGGAACTCTTTTGTCTGCTTGTTTCGCAGATAGTGGTACGGAGATTCAGCATCACTTTTGCCACTGGCTTTCCACATATCGGTGAGGCAGATCATGCCGTCTTCCCCGACACGGATTGGTTGATTGAAGAGGGTTAATGATTTCATTTCGCTGATACCTTTTGGTGGTTGAGCCTGTTCTCGTAGATACGGGCAGCCCAAGAGCGGTCAGCGTTACCACTGCCCTATCTCAAGCTCTACCCCGAAAGGCTCTTGGTTGATATGCGCACGAGAATGCGCGTGTTTACTTCAGGCATAAAAAAGCCCCGCTATTGCGAGGCTGTTATTTAAGACACTGCTCTTTGATATAGTCCTGCATGCCGCGAATCATTTTTTCAGCGGTTGCGATTCCGTCCCGGTGATCGAAATAATTCCGTCGAGCGTCTGGAGTAAGTTAGGGGGCTCCTGCATCATCCACGCCGGGGGCGGAGGTGGCTTTTGACACTCCAGGGCAGGTTGCGGCGATGCGCAGCCGTTTAGCGCCAGAATCGACATCCCGACGCAAATCGTTAATGGTTTTTTTCGCATCGGACAGTTCCTTCGTGTATTTGGCATCCAGCGCAGCAACATCGCGCTGACGTACCTGCATGTCTTTGATGGTGGCGTTCGCCAGGCGGAGACTCTTGGTGGCTTTGTCGCGCTGGTCTTTGTAGGTGATGGCGTTGTCGCGGTACCGGTTTACGAAGAACGCCAGCACGCCGATTAGCGCCACCACCCGCAGCTGCAACCAGTAACGTTTGACCATATCGCCAATCATGACAGGAACAGAGCCCGCTCTGCCTCCCGGCGACGGGTGAGCCCGTTCAGGACTTTGCCACCAGCTTTATTCCAGCGCAGGAACTCATCGGCTGCGCCAGCGTAATCACCGGAGTTGAGTTTTCGCAGAAGGGTCGATGTCGACAGTGACCGGGCGCCGAGGTTATACGTGAACGACACCAGGGCGTCGAATTGTCCCTGAGTCAGGCCAACTTTAACCAAGCGAGACACGTCGCTTTCGTAGCTGACAAGCCCTGTCTTCAGCAGACGTTCTGCAGTTTCCTGCTTAATGGTCATCCCGGCGCGGATTGGTTTTCCGTCGACAGGCTGAGTCCATCCATAGCCGATAGTCCAGACGCCGACGCTGTCCTGGTAGGCGGTGAGCTTGCAACCTTCGAACTGTTTGATCAGGGAAATGCCTTTATCACTGGTTTGCATCTCCGCCTCCAAAGCGAGAATTAAACACCCTGGAAGCCATAACCTTCACTTGCTCTACGCCAACAAAACCGAGTGCGCCGCCTATAGCAATCGACAGGGACTGCGGAAGGTTGAAGTAATCAAGAGCTGACACAGCAGTAAGGGTCAGAGCTCCACAGATTGCCCCCTCAAGGAGCATTTTCTTCCAGCCGCCACCGCCGTAAGCGATTCGCAATGCGGCCATGGCAACCGATAGCAATACGGCACCCATCGGCGTTTCGCCACGCCACCAACTGTGGAGTAGTTCGATAAACTCCGTCCAGGAGTGGGGATCGTTATGCATTTTCATAGTCTCTAACCTCCGGCTTAAAAGCGGGGGCTGTGTGTTTGAAAGGGGTAAGGCCCTCGGGACGATTTAACAAGTAGGCGTGTCGATGATGGTTCCCGGAGCCTGAAATAAAAAAGCCCGCGACAGGCGGGCAATATGGGGGTAAGGCAATGTCGGCTCTATGGCCGAATGGTCCCAGGCAGTGGGTTTGTTTGTGGTGGCAGGTGCTGATCTCCTGCTCAGGGTTGTAGCAAGCCCCATGAAGCGCGCACTACTGTAGTCATGGCGCATCAGCCTGCGCATTCACCACAATACTTGTTGTAACTTCCGAATATTTTTTCCCTTTCCGAAGTTACAAATTTTATAGCATCCTCTTTGCTTTTAAATGTCTTGAAGGCCGCAGTTTTCCTATTAACAAAAACACGAGCATGCCAAAGCTTATCTCTTGAGTGGAAGCAAACACCACGACAACCTGACTGGTTCCTTTTTGAGGTTACTGTGTTCATGTTGTTTTGCGATCTGCTAACAAGCCTAAGATTTGATATCCTGTTGTCGTCTCTTATGCCATTCACATGATCTATTTCTAAGCCGCTATTTATTTCGCCATTGCACAAAATCCACGCCAGACGATGAGAAAAGTATCTTTTACCTTCTAAAGATATTTGCCTGTAACCAAATGAATTCATCGAACCAGCAATCATGCCAGGCTTAGACCTTCCTGTTTTTACCTTCCACACGAAGATGCCGGTCGATGGATCAAATGACAAAGATTCTTTAATGCGTTCACTTGTTAAAAGCATTGCGTAAACCTTTTAGAAAGTGAGCCTGTCTCACAGAAAAGCCGCCCGAGAGAGGTCGCCACCTATAACGGCATTTCTCAGGCTCGCTTACTGAAAGGCTCTCGTTGATATGCGCGTGAGATGCGCTGGATGGGAAACAGGAAAGAGCACTCGGTGCATTTAAGCCAAGCCCCATACGGGAGAATGCTCTTTCCTGTTGTGCAGATACGAAAAAGCCCAAGGCTTTGACCTCGGGCTTGAATTCTTAAGTTCGTGTCGAAGTGACCACTCTTACCATGATATTCAGGATTTTACGTACGTAAAGTATTTAGTTGATTACGAACTCTGCTTTAGAACCACGAAAGGAGATGGTTTTACTCCCCGCCCGGCGGCAAGCGTCAGCTATAGCCTTCATTCCATACTCAACATTAGCCAGATGGCTTCGCATCGCTACGATTTCAGCCTTGGGTGCAGATACATCAAATCCCGCCGCCTCAAGAATATTAATCAAGCGAATAGCTGATGATGTTGAATTATCACCACATAACATCGGCATAGTGACATCAAGGGCAGGAGCGCACTTTGAATTGCCGAACGACAGATTACCGCTGCGTACCACTGGATTATTGTCGATCCACCACTGGAGGGGCAGGTTAACGTCAAGATTCGGTGCAGGAAGCGACTCCTGCTTTCCGATGAACTCCCCTTCCAACGGCACTCGAGCCGCAATAGAAAGCGCCTCAGTAAACTGGTCTTCGCTGATTTCCTTGTAGCTGCAACCAAAATGGGATTTAAGTGACGACCACATTGTGATCATCGCTTTGGCCTGGCATTCTTTCGGCAACGCTTTACCGCGAGTCATTACCAGTTGCTTAATGGCTTCCTGCTGCTCGGAGGTGATTTTTCCGGGTAGTGATTTTTTAGCCTTGCGCGGGTTCTTAACCTCGCCTTTCGTCCAGTACTCGTAAAGCACATCGTCGCACTCTTCCTGATAGCGAATGACGTTATCGCGGATTTCCGGGCGGACCTTGTTCGGACTAATACTGTTCAGCCAAGCAGCTAGCTTGCGTAACGCCAGGCAAATCATAGATTGCATCCCGCCAGCCGAAGGTATGGTGATTTCGACCATACCTTTTGCAAAGCGTTGAGAAATCTTCTTATGTTGCGATTTCCAGTCCAACCCCATACCCTCCACAATTGGCTTCATCGGGGTATAAGCCTCACCGTTGTGCTCAACAACGAAAAGAGAATTACCATAGAAAGGCACGTTGATTGTGCGATCTGCAATTGCTAAACTTGTCATGTCAATATTTCCCAATCAGATTTGTTGATATCGAAGCCTCAATGGTTGCAGCCATTGGGGCTTCGCTGTTTTTACAGCGCATGTTGCATTTTCTCTCTGTACTTTAGCCACCAAACCAATCCTTGGACCAAGGCTGCATTTTCTGAAAGCCCCTCCTCATCGGCTATGCGTTTAAACTCCTCTTTCAACTTCTGCGGATAACGCAGGGTCGTCTTTACTTCACTCTTTTCCACTCTTATCTCCTTAGGGGCCATAATGCCACCACAAGGCCATAATGCCACCATTGAAATGATATGGCAATATGGCACCATTGTTTTTTTGAGGGATTTGCAATGGCCGAAAAACAAGTAAAAGATTACGACAAGTTCAACCTACGCTTCCCGGATGGGATGCGTGACGCTATAGCTGAGCGGGCCAAGCGCAATGGCAGGTCGATGAACTCTGAAATTGTGCAGATACTTCAAGAAACGCTGGATACCGATAAGGCTGTTTCTGAAAGCGACCTTGTTGATTTCGACTCAACTCAAGCCGCTTTTAATGCCGCATCGACAGTAGAAGAGAAAGAGCAGTTCCTAAGTGACCTTGCGAAAAAGGATCCGTTCACGGCAGACATTCTTCGCGAGGGAGAAGAGCACGCGAGGCGGCTTGCTGAGATACTTGGTCGCCGCATGGGATATTTGGACCATAAATAACAAAAAGCCCACCTGAGTGGGCAATCTGCTCATGCTGCCGGAAAAATCCTTACCTCTCTGTCCATTTCCAGCCTGATTTCCAGCGCCATAAGAAGGCCATCAACGATCCCTTCTGCATTTGATAGCTTTTTGCCTATATGCCCGTCAGAGCAATGATGCGCATTCGCCAGTTGCATGAATGTTTTGCCGAATACGTAGTAATCGAAAAGCAGGTCGTGAGCAACAGGATGCTTTGACCTTAGCCCTGCCATGAGGTTTGAGATAATCAGACCATCCTCATCACAGCACTGGAGGCGAGTGCGCACCTTCGACGGTATGAGTCCAGAGAAACCTGCTGCAATCGGCGGCCAGTAAACATCCTCGCTGTTATCGGCAGCCCACGCCCCCCAACGTTCTAAAACTTGCTGAATGTTTCTCATGCGGCTTCCTTATGTGGCTGGTTGTTTTTGGTCTGGCTGTGCTTTGCTACTGGCGGCAGGTTGGCGCGCTTAACGCTTTCGGCCTGATATCGGGTTATCTCGTCTCTGGTCACGGCGCGCACTCCCCGATGATGATCTGCCCCTTCTCACCCCAGACCTTTGTGATGCGGCAATCCCAGATGTGAGCATCATCCTCATAAAGCGCATCCATCAGGGCCTTCAGCATGTTGTCGCAGTCTGGCTTGGCCTGGTGGGGCTTCCCGGCGAACTCCGCTCGTTTCTTCTTACTCCAGCTTGGTGGCATTGGTAGGACGAATGTCACATGTGATCCGGATTCAGGCATGGTCAGCTTGCGCAGGCGGACCTCATCGCAAAAAGCGCGATAACGCATTACAGGTGGACGCTGCTTCCACTTATCCGCGCGGGTCATGCGAGGCTTGCCGATTGGTGTGATGTCGTAGATTTTCATGCAGGCACCACCAAGCCACGGCGGGCGATCTCGATAACGGTCAGGACGATGGCTCGATCCATTAACTGGCGACGCTCGTCACGGCTCAGCCCCTTCCCGTTATCGATCTCTGAATGACAGGTGACGCAGATAGCAGCGGTGGCGCAGTCGTCTGTTTTCATTACGATACCCTTTCCCTCGTTGCGGTGTGCCACCTGCACGCCCCAGGCTCCGCACAGGACGCATTGCTCAATCTGGCCGACTGCGGCGAGCCACTTCTTGCTGCGGTAGGTTTTACTCATGGTCACCACCTTGGACCTGTACCAGCGTGAGTTTTCCGCAGAACACGGCACCGGTGTCGATGTACATCTGGTTGGCATACTTCATGGGCTGGCGCGCTGGGGTGTGGCCGAAAATAAACAGATCAGCACCGGCTATCGGCGAGACAATGCCGTCCTGAGCGGCGCTGACCCGCTCACGATTCCAGATGACCATGTCTTTCGGGACCGGCTTGTCGAACGCATATTCGTTATGCGGGTAGTCAGCGTGGCAAATTACGATTTTCCGATCGGAGGTAACCAGCTCGATGATGAGTGGTAACTCAGCCGCTTTGTGGACGAGGGCCTTAGCCAACACCTCTTTGTCATAGTCGAGATTGAAGAACCAACCGCCACCATTTACCAGCCAGTGATTAACGTTCCCATACTCCGATAGCCCATCAATCATCATCTGCTCATGGTTTCCTCGCACAGCCCGGAACCAAGGCATAGTAATCAACTCCAGGCACTCGACGTTTTTCTCGCCGCGGTCAACAAGGTCACCAACCGAGATCAGCAAATCACGCGCAGGGTCGAACGAAACTTTTTCGAGCTCCTTCATCAACAGCGTGTAGCACCCATGCAGATCGCCGACGACGAAGATATTGCGCCAGTCAGCGCCATTAATGCGTTGATACATGCTCATGCGGATTTTCTCCTCGCTGCGAGACGCAGCCATTTCTGATCCACCAGGCGGGCGGTGTAGTCTTTCAGAGTTGGGATGTCGGACGGCTTAGCCGCTGGCTTGCGCTGGCGGCGCGCCGGAACGCGGAAGATTTCGTTTGTGATGACGCGTGCGAGAGGGCTAGCCATTACGCAACCCTCCCGAAGTAATCACCTGAGTAGCGAACTTCACGGAGTTGCACGCCGTTTTGCACAGCAAATGCCTGGCTGTATTCGATGAGACTGGTCATGCGACGGATGCCCATCTTCGCAGTGCTTTCCCGGATGGCGCAGAACTCCCCTTCCAGACCCGGCACCACTTCACCAGGCTTACCGGTGGCAATGGCATGGCCTGAGACATACAGGACTTTCCATGAAGCGAGGTCGCGTGACTTGCCAGCCCATTGCAATTGCTTCGCTGTATCGCCACAGAGAGCGTGGAAGAGGTCGTTTTGGGCGAGAGTGCGGTCAGCCTCAGAAAACTTCACCACGAGCGGCAGAGCGTCGTTAACGGGCAGCTTCCTGATGTAGTCGATGAGGTTATCGCGAACGCGTTCGTCGCGGAGGTAGAAAACAGGCTGCTTCATACGCCACCTCCGAGAGGTAACGCCGAATGCAGAAAATCGCAGGTGCATTTCTGCATCTGTGACAAGGTGAGGAGTTCAGATTGTGGTCGCATTTAAGTCCCCTTAAATGCGCAGAAGTCACCGGAGTTGTTCAGGCTCCGATGACTTAATTATGGATGGATGATTATTGGAAATCAAACGTTGCTTGACGTTTAGTTATGCGTCGAATGGGTTAGGCATCATCCACCTCTGGCTTTTTGAAATTAGCCTCAATGGACTCGCCAAGGCGCTTAAGCCAATCAGCTAGTTTTAGCGCTGCTTCTTCCGGAGTTTTCTGCCCGGGGAAATCAGTGATGATGATGCTGGCTTGATGATTGCCAAAACCATCCCGGTTTATCACCATTCCCTGCTCAAGTACGGTTTGCTGATTGCTGTGCTTAACGTAGTAACGAGCCTCAGAGTTTCCAGTGCTACGCTCTTTGACGTAAGAGACAAGCTCCACCTCGGTGGTAACAGTTTTTCCTTTCGCATCCTCGACGCGCTGAATCATTGCCCTGAAAGTGTCGGTCATCACTTCACCTCCTGCTGCGGCGCTGCTGCGAGCATGGCCACATACGCGCATTCCATCGGCCCCGGCGCAGGTCTGTCATGAATCTGAATTTGGTTGCGCTCGTAATGTGCTGAGATTCCAGACTGGAGCATTTCCGCAGTAGGCTCAACCGGCACCAGAACCCAACCATCCGTAATCACCGGAGAGTTGAGAGAATCTCGCTCTGCCTGAATCTTCGCGGCGTCGATTTCACCCAGGCTGCGAATGACTGCCAGCCCATCGCGCAGCGTCGGAATATTTTCCGGAATATTTTGTTGTGCGTTTTGTTGTCGATTTGCAGCTCGCTCAGCCTTCAACGACAGAGCAAGATACTGCTCCATCGACGTTTTGGCTCCGGCAATAATCTCGTCAAGCACATCATCAGTCAGGTCTTTATCTGTCATCATCGCAGTATATCCTTCACGCCAATTAACCCCTTCCGGCTCAAGTAGTCCATTGCATCGCTTTGTAACTTGCTGTCAGGACTGGCTTTTCTCAGTGAGTGGGCTAAACGCTTAATCCACATGACCAATTCGTCCATTTTTTTGGTGTCCTCATTAGTGAGGGCACCATCGGCACCCTGAAGCATGGCGGCGCGGCAGGCGTTCCAGATATCCCACGCGAAGTCTTTCATCTCGTCATCCTGCGTGAGAGGATGGGTGGACGATGACCAGATTTCCTCAAAATCGCTGTATCCAGATGGCAAAGCTACCGGCGCTGGAGGGGCGGTGTAAAACTTCGTGCCAAGCGGCAACCGTTTCATCTTGCTAGCTCCCTTAATAATTCGGTGAGCTGATGCTCCACCGAGGTCTACCATGCCGTCCATAACCAGCCCATCACGCTGCTCGGAAACCTCACCCACAGGCACCGCTTCGAGCGATGCCAGCGCGATACGCGCCAGCGAAGAAGCCTCACCGCATTGAACGTGGTCAGTTTCGATAATTTGCTGTAACTGCTCTTTGGTGAATTCTTTGGTAATAGCGCTCATGGGCGAATCTCCGTCCTGCCACCAAGTAAGCGGATTGCCACTCGTTCCCGCAAGGTAAGCGGTCGATGGTGTCCGCGCGCATTAACAATTTCAGGCTTTCCATTCGGCGGATAATTAACCCTGACTGATTGACCATCCAGCGCGTGAGAAGCTTCAAGCAACGCTGACTTTAAGTGCGCAGGGCACTCTCTCTGCACCTTCTCGCCGTCAGAAATGACACCTGCAATGCCCTGAAGCATGCTCGCTAAATTACTGAGATAATTTTTCACGTTCACTCTCCTTTACCGGCTGCGGTGACGTTGATGCCAGCGTTATCACAGGCAATGCGGAATGCCGCCTGAAGCTCTCGCGCAACGTGTGGCACATAGCCGTCGAAGGTTGGCATTTCGACAGCCTTCTTCTCTGCGGCTTCCAGCTCATCCAGCAGCGCCTGCGAATGCAGGGCCAGTTGCGCAAGCATGTTTGTATCTTTCAGACTCATCAGCCAATGCCCAGGATTGCTTTTGCAATACTCCATATCAGCTAATTTATTGAGCCATTCAATTTTTTCTTGATTTAACGCCTGTTTGTCGATGTTGCTCATTGGGCGGCCTCCGCTTCTTCACGAATAGCAATGCGTGCTGCAACGTCTTTCAGCAGCTTTGTGAGGTTTTCCGTCAAGTGATCACAGCTGTGCATCTTACTGAACTTTGCAAGACTATTACCCAGAGCGATAACAGCTTCAGCAGGACTATCAAGCTGGAAATCTTTGCTGTAGTCGTTACGCCATTCCTCAGTTTCACGATCAAAGTAACGGGCAGATAGGTACCAACTTCCCAGGCGGAATTGCATTTCGTAACTGAAGCCATTGCCTACTTCACACTCAACGTCATCAACGGTGAACCAATCAAGTGAGTAGCGGAAACGCTTAATCTTCACAGTTTTTATCGGTTCTCTTTTCATGACTGCACTCCTTTGCGAAGCAAGGCGGCGAATCTTTCTGCATCAACAGCACTGCCGCAATATGCAGCGCGAGTCATGGAATCCAATTCGTTGCGGTTCTTTCTGACATATTCCTTCTGGCTTTCAGCAAACGACTCCACGCCCTGCGCCCGCACTTCAGCCAGGAAAACGTCCGTTACCGGGGTTTCGATATCCATGTTCAGCGGATAGTCTGCATCCAATTCTTCGTGGATGAACTCAGCAAGATTCTTGCGGCTTTCCTTCAGCCCCGCATTCTCCGCAGCCAGCGCCGCGCATCTGGCTTCACCTTCAGCCACGCCAGCCTGGTACGCTTCGAACATGTGCTGCGTCATCTCGTACACAAAGCTTCTGTCGTCTTCCATCGCTGGCGAGCAGCCGTTGTTGTTCTTGGTAAACCACTCGATAAATTTCTGTTTCATACCCCTACCCTCCCCCAAACCATCAAAATTCGTTTCATCACCGCGCTGTTGCGGCACTCCTGGCAGATCACGTTCGTGTCCGTACGCTGAATTAACTTCGACCTGCCCTGCTTCATGCCCGGTATCGTGTCAGGGGCGAAGCGCATGCCGTAGCTGGTCAGGCTGTAAAGGCGCTGGCCGTATTTGCCTTCACAGCTGATCAGCCCGTCGGCCAGCAGCGTGCTCACAGTCCCGGATATCTTTTTGGTGTCCATACCGATAAGACCTGCCAGCTTGGCGTTGTTCAGCCCTGGGTTATTGCGCAGGGCGGCCAGTACCTGCTCACGGATTGTTATGGTCATCAGAAGCCCCCTTTCTTTTTCGGCTGCTGCTCACGACCGCGGCGTTCTGCGGCGGCGGCATGCTGGTCTGTGTCGTAAATTGCACCGTTGAGCTGATTGCAATAAACCGTACCGGTACTGCCGTGGCGGTTGAGTCGCAGGATTAACTCGGTTTCTCCAGGTGGCACGCTGTCATCGAAAGCACCTTCCCGGTGGATGCCAACCCAGTAGTCGCAGTCCTGCTCAATCTGTCCTGTGTCGCGGGAATCGCTCGGCAACGGGCGTTTATTCACTCGCTTCTCCAGTTCGCGGTTGAGCTGGGTCAGCAGCACGACGACGCAGCCAAGCTCTTTGGCGAGGTTCTTCAGACCTTTGGTGATCATCCCGTAGGCCAGGTCATTACGGTCGGCCTTTTCGGCGGTCATCAGCGTCAGGTAGTCAACAAGAATCATGCCTACGCAGCCCTTCTCGCGTTTTATTCGGCGGCTTTCGCTAACGATGTGCGCCAGTGACAGTCCCGGAGTGTCGTCGATGTACAGCATGTCGATTTCACTCAGCCGGCCAGCTGTAGCGATCGCCTTCTTAAAGTCTCCGTCGTAGTCGCCCTGGTACTGGTCATCGGCGTCATCCGTGGCGGGCATGTAAAAAATGCTCGGATTTACGCCGGACTTCTGACCAACCAGTTTTTCGAGGATCTGGTCGCTCGGCATTTCAAGGCTGAACATCAGCGCTGGCTTTTTCTCACGAACCGCGCAGTTGATCGCCATCTGCCCGTATAGGGTTGTCTTGCCCATCTTTGGCCTTGCGCCAATCACGAACAGAGAGCCTTTAACCAGACCTTTCGGCGCCAGCAGCCGGTCGAGTGACGGGATACCGGTACTCATACCGCGCTGTTCGCCTGAAGGGTCAAACCGTTTCTCCAGATCCGCTACCCAGTCATCCATAACCTCGCCGAAAGACCGCAACCCACGACGACTTCCGGTTTTTGAATGGTCTGCGAGCTGGGTGAAAATACCCTGAATGGCCTCGTACTTCTGCGTGGCGCTCATGCCGTTACGGGAATACAGCAGCTCAGTAGCTTCGGTCAGACGGTTGATACCGTAGCGCTCCATTGCGGCTTCCCGGACTGATGCTGCGTAAGCAACGATGTTTGCAGCGCTGGGAGTGTTCTTGGCTATCTCCGCCAGGTAAGCAAATCCACCTACCTGCTCCGCGAGCCCTTTGCCTTCAAGCGCGTCGAACAATGTCAGACCATCGACTGGCTTGTTGTCGCGGAACATCTGGCGCATCTCGGCAAAGATCAGCTGGTGAGGTCGGCTGTAGAACGACTCAGGCTTGAGCATCGCCAGAACCTTCTGGACTCTCTCGCTGTTGTCATCGTCCAGCAGGAGTCCGCCGATGACGCTCTGCTCTGCTTCGAGGTTATGAGGTACGGTCATGATTTCAGAGATCATCACAGGCCCCCTCGCGCGTCTTCACGTAAACGTCAACGTTCAGGAAGTATTCAAGCGACTTGCGGCGCCATGTGCGGCCGGTGCGGTTGTCCGGGCGGTTCTCCAGCATCCAGCGGCAGTTGGTAGCGATGTAGTTCAGGTACGCTTCCCAGTCTGCCAGGGTGAATCCTGCGCCGCCGAGCTGACGGTTTGCAGATCCGGCTTTTTTCCAGAAGGTGCGGATCAGATTACGACGCTTGTCAGTCAGAACTCGTATGCCCTGGGCTTCAGGCAGTACACGGTGATAAATCTCAACCACCTGCTCACAGCTGATTGCCGATTTTTTCTGTGCAGGAATAAATTCCGCTGATGCACTCTCTCTTACGTTAGTAAGAGAGTTATTAATAACTTCTTTATCTGTGGTAATTTGCTGGTAATCTGCTGGTACACTCTTCGCTTCAAGCTGCGCCACATCTGGCTTTGCGCTGGTAATCTGCTGGTAATCTGCTGGTACAGAATTTGACTGATAATCGTCATATTTCACGATGGTAAAAACAGAGAATTTACCGTGTGAAACCCAGCTAACCATCCCCAGCTTCTGGAACTTTCTGAGCAGGTACTGAACGCGATCTGCTTTCAGACCTGTTTCAAATGCCAGGGCGTTTCGACCACTGAGCAACTGTCCCCGGTTAACCAGCATTTCGCCAATATCGGTGAGAACTGACTCAGGAGCGTGCTTGGCTTTGAGGATGAGATGCACCCATAAGTGTGATGCCTCAGCGTCCTTGTAGAACGGCACATCCATAATTTTACGGTGCAGCAAGGCAAACCCCTTACCGTCATTCGTGCGCGGTTTCTGGAGCCTTCTGGCCTCTCTGGCTTCGGCTAAATTGGATACGTTACCCACGGCCACTCTCCTTACGTTTCAGTTCTTCCAGGATGGCGCGCATCTTCTCTGCCACAATCGGATTAACCGAGCGGATGAAGCGGTCGCGGGTTATGTTTTTATGTACAGCGGTATGGTAATAGCGTGGATTTTTTGCCATTATTCCTCCTGCAATGAGTGCACACGATTTGCATTTGAAGGCCAGTTCTGTTCGCGCAGACTGGCTTTCGCCATTTTTGATACTTCCCATCACATAACTCCCGGCGCCATAGCGGCCAGACTTGTCACCACCGCAGCGATTGATTCAGTTGGCAGGAAGCGCAGCAGTGCTTCAGCAGCTTCTCTCACCTCTTTCTCAAGGCGTTGTATCGGCTGACCAAGTAACTTCGCCTGATGCGCTTCAGTGCACTCTTTCATGGCCTCGGCTATCAGTTCGGCCTCAGTCTTTGCGACCAGACCGAACTCTCTCGCCACTTTCTCGTTATCCCGCGCCATCACGTCGATAATGACGGGGATCAGTAGCATCAACCCCTTGTCGTTCTTCGGGCCCGGATCGTTAATCATCCGGAAGAAGTTCTGCTTCGTGTTGTGTTCAGAACCTGCCAGTAACAACCCCTTCCCGCCGCGCGCCAGCCACTCTTTCGCAACCAGCTGAGAAATGTGAACCTGAGACTGGCCCGGCGTAGCTTTTTGCCAGGCCTTAACTGCCTCCCGTATTCGAGTTAGCTTACGGTTATTACGCGGAACACTTTGATAAATCGAAATCAACGGACGTTGTTCAAGTCCGGTACTCTGTTGATACGCAAGTGAATGCATTGCTTTCCCTTTCGTGGTTAGGGCCGCCTGTTAGGCGGCGTGGTTGTCGGGGTGCGGAAAGATGGACGGCAGGTCCGGGCGGAATTCGTGAGCCTGGATTTCACCGCCAACCGCTTTCACCAGCTCAGGAACGTGAACCGGGGAGATGCGTTTCTTGCCGTTAAGCCAGTCGCAGATGGTGGACTGGGCTTTACCGCAACGTTTTGCCAGTTCTTTCTGGCTGCCAGCGATGGCGATCGCTTTCTGTACTGCGGAGTTCTTCTCTACTGTTGGGGTCTTCATAATCACCTCAGCTATCAGTTTAAAGCGATTATGGTTATCACTTTAGCGAATGTCAATCGCATAGGCGATTTTTTGCTAAATAATCGCTTGGGCGATAGAGTTAAAGGAGTCATTAACAGAGGTGAATATGGGATTCTCGGAGCGCCTGGCACAGGCAATGAAACATGCAGGATATACACAGGGCCGATTAGCCAAAGATGTCGGCATGGCTCAGTCCAGCGTCAATAAGCTACTCAAGGAAGCGAACGGCTCCCGTAAAACTGTGGAGATTGCCTCTGTTCTGGGTGTGCGGCCGGAGTGGCTGTCTACTGGTGAAGGGGAAATGGCTTCCAGTGGCGCAAGAGAACCGACTGCGCTATACCAGGTTAAGCCTTCACAGAATGGGATTTACCGCGTGGATGTACTCGACGTTAAAGCCAGCGCTGGGCCGGGCAGCATTGTCACCAGCGATTTCATTGAAACTATTCGCGCTATCGAATATACGACTGAGCAGGCGCGCGCCTTGTTCGGAAATCGTCCGGCCACCCATGTCAAAGTTATAACAGTTAACGGCGACAGCATGGACGGCACCATTTCACCAGGGGATCAGATCTTCGTTGATACCGGCGTAACGCACTTTGATGGTGACGGGGTATATGTATTTGTCTTCGGAAAGACGCTGCACGTTAAACGTTTACAGATGCAGCGCGACCGCCTGGCAGTAATTTCCGACAACCCGATTTACGAGAAATGGTATGTAGAGCCTGAAGATGAGGACGCGTTCTACGTCATGGCTAAAGTGCTACTCAGACAGTCAGTAGACTATAAGCGCTTCGCATAGCCCGGTTGTCGGGCTAGCATCTCCAACCCTCCTTGGTCAGCTTCTCGCGAATATCATCTATGCGCTGGTAGTCCTTTCTTTTTTTCAGGATCACTGACAGCTGAGAGAAGCCATAATGTGACGGCGGATAAAATTCGCTGGGATATTTATTCCCAGTTAACGATTCGTATTCTTTCACCCTTTTGTCATGAGCATGGCGCAAAGCTGGGAACGCCAATTCAGATAGAGCTATCATCTGCTCGCATAAATGCTCGGCCCTTGCCAGGTTATCGCCATCCCCCCTCAGTTTGTAAAATTTCTTGATGTCCTCCTGAAGCCCAAAGTGAACCTGAACGATCTGCTCTGGACTTAGCCTGCGGAGCTTATCAACCCATTCTTTATGGTCCATGCGTATCTCCCTCCAAAAAAAACAGCATACCACGTAAATAAATTTCAATAAAAATCGCTTTAACAATCATGCCATTATCACTTTATCGATGATAAATATCGTTTTGGCGATTGACTCAAATAATCGCTTTAGCTATTGTTACCCCATCGAAACGAAACATCGACAGCTGAGCGAAGTTAGCCAGCGGCGAAGTTGAGATTCGGTCAGTCGAACGGCGCGACAGTAAACCATGCGTCGGACCATAGGCGGGCTCAGGGAGAGCGGCAATTATGGCAAAGCGATTTACCAACAGCTCTTTGCGAGGGGCTGACGGTAAACAAACAGAGAGGTGGAAATCATGCTTGGGTGTGAAAAGTGCGACCACGGATTCGTGTTCACCAGATGCTGTTCTGGTCTTGCTGAAATGTGTGGATGCGGCGGAATGCCGGTTCAGGCCACTAATTGCAAGCACTGCAATCCAGAGAACAAAGAACCAGATGACGCGGAGACTGAATCACTACTCCAGTATGTCGAATGGGTAGATTAAGCAGCATTTCTCCCGCATCAGCGGGTAACGACAGAGGGTTTTATGGCAGAGGACGATTATACGATGGGCGAGTTTTGGCGAGACATGAAGCCAGAACTTAAAGAGCGGCGCAGGATAGCGCGCAATTCGGCACATGAAGGGATGAAGGCATTCTTTCAGCGTAATGGAGTTGAGTTCGAAGAGGGAGAAAACACCCTCATATTTCGCACACCGAAAGGCACTGTTGCTTATTACCCGCCAAGCAAGCGGATGCAGCATAAAACCACATGGCGAACATGCAGCCCAACAGCCTGTATGAATTACGTCAACAAACTCAGGGCCGCCTAACCAGCGGCTTTTTTCATACCTAAACGGGTTCAAAGAGCCTGTTTCGTTATGACAACCGGCGGCCATCCACCGCCCATTGAAACACTGAATAAATGCGTTGAAGTCTTGTATTAACCGTTCCGTTCGCCGCGATAAGGCCAAGAGGATTTATGAGTGATTTGGAGTTGGGCCTAAAGATATACGCATTATGGTTTGTCGGGACGTTTCTGCTCGGCATAGCAATTAACTCGCTGACGAAAAAAGAACATCGCCAGCCACTTTCAAAACTAGCCATTGACCATGTACGCATGTCTTCCGAAATAACCATTGTGGGACTGATTGTGTGCGGTATGGGCTGGTTCTTATTCAAGGTGGTGTGAGATGACAGTCACCCACAACGGCAAGCAGTACACAGCCAAAAAGCTCAACGATAACGAGTGGCAGCTGACGTCGGTATCGGCACCGCGGGAAAAACTGGTGCTGAACAGTTGGCAGATGAAGCTGGCTGGCCTCCTGGAACAGGTTGAGGTGAAGGTATGACCGTAATCGTCGAATGTATTGAGACTAATGGCGACTGGACCGTTGGCCATCGTTACGCCGGGGAATTGGTCTCTGGCGGATTCTTGGCTCTGAAAGATGATGATGCTGAAGATGATTTCGAATGGACCGCTGATTCTCGACAGGAATATGACCGTGAAACAGAAGAGTTCGAAACCATCTGGTTTTTACCGGGCATAGAAGGTGTTTCGTTCAGGGAGATTGAATGATGGTCAATCACTACGGCACCACCCCGCTCATTCGCCAGTGCGTAACGCCCGGCATGATGGCATTGCATGAAGGCCGAACCTATCGCGTCTCAGCAGTCATTCAGGAGCGCAAATGGGTTTACCTGCACACCGATGCAGAAATCATCCGCCTCAGTGACTGCGTGATTGACGTCCTTCTGGACGGTCACGGCAACCCTCTTACCCATTAAGGACTTTGTCATGGAAACTAAATTTCTTTCTGACGGCCGGAAGGTCGTTGTCGTTGGTGCGCTGAATAATCAGGAAACGATCGTCCAGGAAGTTTTTGTCACGCAGCAGGGTGATGAAATCCCTGGTGGCGAGCGTTTTGTGGTGAAGAGCCTACATGACCAGCCAGTTGAAACATGGTCGTCTCGTGAAAATGGCTATAGAGAAAATGCTTAACGAAGCAATCAACTAGCCATATACGCATTTTCAGATCCCTAGGCAAATAACCCTTAACCAATTCAACTGCTGCCTGTCACCAGAGGGCGGGATCTGCACATCCAAATTTCAGGAGAAACCATGAGCGAAGTAACGGATTTAGTCGTCATTGAGAAACAGAACGCAATGGCGGTATTCACCACCAAAGAGCAGCTCGACCCGATTATTGAGGAGATCGAGAAAGAAGCTCGCAGCCTGGTGCCGGATGTGTCGACCCGAAAAGGCCGCGACGCTATCGCATCCATGGCGCACAAGGTTGCCCGTTCAAAAACCTACATCGACAACGCCGGTAAAGATCTGGTTGCCGAGCTTAAAGCCCTGCCGAAGCAGATCGACGAAAGCCGCCGCATTGTGCGTGAGCGGCTGGAGGCGCTTAAGGATGAAGTGCGCCGTCCTCTAACCGAATGGGAAGCAGAGCAGGAACGTATCAAGGCTGAAGAAGCCATGAACGCGCTGCACGCCGAAGCGCTGGAAATGAACATTAAGTTCGATCAGGAGCTGGCGGCCAAGTTCGAAGCAGACCACGAAATGGCTCTGTTGATGAACAAGGATTTCGACCGGGACCGCGAAGAGCAGCGACGCTTGGCAGAACAGGCTCAGCGTGAACGTGACGAACGACTGAAGCAGGAAGCGGCAGAACAAGCCCGCCGCGATGCCGAAGCAAAGCACAAAGCGGAGATTGACGCCGCAGCACGCCGTGAAGCTGAAGAGAAAGCGCGTGCAGAGCTGGCAGAGCGCCAGCGCATCGAAACGGAGCAGCGTGCGGAACGCGAGAAGCAGGAAGCGGAAGCGCGGGCGGAACGCGAAAAAGCCGCGGCGGTTGAAGCTGAGCGCCTGAAGGCAAAACAGGTTGAAGATGCTCGCTTGGCCGAAGAGAAGCGCATCGCCGATGAGCAGGCAAAACGTGAAGCTGACGTGAAGCATCGCAAGACGGTCGGCACCAACATCGTTAACGCGCTCACCAGCCAAACCAGCTTAACCCGCGAACAGGCTATCGAAGTGCTCACCGCACTGAAAGATGACCTGATCCCCTGCGCGAAAATCCATTACTGAGGCAACCATGAACGCATACCTCACTTACGACCGCATCGAAGATCGGCGCTGGGTTGAGCAGCAGCTCGACGACGAGAAAGAGAAGTGGATCGACGACCGGGCGCAGAAAATCATCGACATGATGCCAAAAGAGCCGTCCGGCCTCTTCCACTTCACGATCCCGATTGACTCCAGCCCATACGAAGGACTTCGCAGCGATAAAGCTGGCGAGGCCTACAACGATTTCATTTCGGCAGTTGCTTACGCCCAGGCGGAATACGACTGGGAACACCGTACCGGCTGCCCGTTTTAATTTTTGAGGGGATTAACGATGGCAAACGAATTAACAATCACAGCGACGTCGCTTCAGGAGATAGGCGTCGACGTCTCCACCTGGAGCGCGCTGAAGAACAGCATCTACCCTGGCGCCAAAGACGAATCGGTAATGATGGCCCTTGATTACTGCCGCGCCCGCCAGCTGGACCCATTGCTCAAACCTGTCCACCTCGTTCCGATGTACGTCAAAGACTCGAAAACAGGTAAAGGCGACTGGCGCGACGTGGTCATGCCGGGAATCGGGCTTTACCGTATTCAGGCAGATCGTTCAGGCGATTATGCCGGCGCCCGCGAACCAGAGTTCGGTCCAGACGTAACTCAGACGCTTACTGGCGTCGAGGTGACCTTCCCTCAGTGGTGCAAATACACCGTCTACAAGCGCATGCCCAGCGGCGAGATCGTCGAGTTCAGCGCCAAAGAATACTGGATTGAAAACTACGCTACCGGCGGCCGCGACACCACGGCGCCGAACGCGATGTGGAAAAAGCGCCCATACGGACAGCTGGCGAAATGCGCAGAAGCCCAGGCGTTGCGTAAGGCCTGGCCCGAGATCGGACAGCAGCCTACCGCCGAAGAAATGGAAGGCAAATCACTGGACGTTGATATCCGTGACGTCACGCCGCGCAACACCACAGAAGCGCTTCCACCAGCAGCAAGCGAAGAAACGCTTCAGGCGATCACCGATCTCTTGACGACCCTGGATAAAGACTGGGAGAAAGACTTCCTTCCACTGTGCAGCGACATCTTCAAACGGCAAATTCTTGAGGCGTCAGAGCTCACTGAAGAAGAGGCGCAGAAAGGGTTTGGCTTCCTTCAGAAAAGAGCTAAGGCGGCAGCATGACACCAGAAATTATCCTGGCCCGGACCGGCATTGACGTAACCACTATCCAGCAGGGCGATGAGGCGTGGCACCGGCTGCGCCTCGGCGTCATAACCGCCTCTGAAGTGCATAACGTCATTTCCAAGCCGCGCTCTGGCACCAAATGGACGGGCATGAAGATGTCCTACTTCCACACCCTACTCGCCGAGGTATGCACCGGCGTGGCGCCAGAGGTTAACGCCAAGGCGCTAGCCTGGGGGAAGCAGTATGAGGAAGACGCCCGCACCCTATTCGAGTTCACCACTGACGTGAAAGTCACGGAGTCTCCGATCCTGTTCCGTGACGAGAGCATGCGCACCGCGTGCTCCCCTGACGGCCTTTGCAGTAACAATTTTGGCCTCGAGCTTAAATGCCCGTTCACCTCCCGCGATTTCATGAAATTCCGCCTCGGCGGTTTTGAGGCCATTAAGTCAGAGTATATGGCCCAGGTGCAGTACAGCATGTGGGTGACCGGGAAAGATGCCTGGTTCTTTGCTAACTACGACCCGCGCATGAAGCGCGAAGGCATTCACCATGTCGTCGTTGAGCAGGATCCGCAGTACATGTCCGACTTCAACGAAATGGTGCCGGAGTTCATCGAGAAGATGGACGAGGCGCTGGCGGAGATCGGCTTCACGTTTGGCGAACAGTGGAGGTAACCATGGGATCAAATCACTGGCAACCATGGGAAAACCTGTTCCTACATGAAGTTGCCGGACAGATGCCCGTCTCATTGATTGCCGAAAAACTGGAGAGAAGTGAGCGCGCCGCTTACACACAGGCCGCTCGCCTAGATGTGCGATTCCCAGCCAAGACCAACCTCAGGAAGTGGACCAAAGCAGAGTTGTTCCTGTTTGGCCGATTCACTCCTGAAGAAATCGCAGCGGCAACTGGCCGCTCTATCCACTCCGTGCGCAGCAAGCGCAACTCACTTGCCCGATCGGCAGGAGGAAAAGCCATGCCTGAATGGACTACCGAAGAGCTGGCGCTACTGTGGCGACACTCAAACGCCGAAGTTGCGGAGATCACCGGCCGCAGCATTGATGAGGTCGGAGATAAGCGGCTTCAAACCAATATTGAGCGTAATGGCTGGGATGCTAACGATCCGGATCGGGAGGATGTATGACGGATTTCACCGGCAGCAACACGCCAGCGGATCAGCGTATTTGGAAGCCAATTAATGGCTATGAGGGTCTTTACGAAGCTTGCTCATCCGGGGAAATTCGCTCAGTTGACAGGCTTGATAGATTTGGCCGGGTACGCCTCGGCAAGCAATTAAAGCTGTACGACCATTCGAATGGATATAGCTCGATAGGCCTATGCAAAAATGGCGTCAAAACTTATTACCTTGTACATCGAATTGTGGCCTCAACTTTTATCTGCGAGCCGCCTGATGGATTTGTAGCAAACCATATCAACGGCAACAAAAAGGATAACAGAGTTGAAAACCTTGAGTGGTGCTCCATGGCGGACAACAACAAACACGCCCACCGCATGGGATTGAATTACATCTCAGAAAAGAACAGAAGCCGCACCTCTGAGCGAATGAAAAAGAGGCATGCTGATAGCAGAAAAAGAAAGGCGAAACTTCTCGCCCGCCGGGAGGCCGCATGACGCCAGCAGCTTATTACAACGAAATCGACCCATTCGCTGCTCAGTGGCTGCGTAACCTGATCGCCAGCGGGCATATCGCCCCTGGCGAAGTTGATGAAAGGAGTATTGAAGATGTCACACCTGACGACCTGCGAGGCTTCACGCAATGCCACTTCTTCGCCGGAATTGGCGTCTGGTCTCATTCCCTGCGGATCGCCGGATGGCCTGACGATAAACCAGTCTGGACCGGTTCCTGTCCGTGCCAGCCTTTCAGCGCGGCAGGCAAAGGAGATGGGTTTGCTGACGAGC
>OGYT01000226.1_pt1 | contig 44524 bp, 40 predicted proteins | sample 1576631 | NCBI WGS metagenome assembly OGYT01 (sample SAMEA3541588, study PRJEB24748) | human gut metagenome | biome: human gut; feature: human-associated habitat; material: faeces | place: China | collected 2012
TTTGTGCCATCAAAGAAAAATTGCCCGGCGCAATATAAGAATAAATTTAGAATTAGTTTATTCTTATTATATTGTGCGAACCGGCACTTTTCTAAATTAATTTTCTTGTTTTTCTTTTGCTATCAAAAGAAAAATGAACAATAGTTTCTTAAGGAAGGTTTATCACTATGAAATATGATTTTAAAAATATTTCACTCCGTTTTGGTGTCGGCTCGAAAAAATGGCAGGAAATGAAAAATAATCCGCTTCTCACAGATGAAACTATTCCTTTTTCCGTTGCCGATATGGAACTTAAAACGGCACCGGAAATCACAGAAGGATTAAAAAATTTTATCGACAATAATGTACTCGGCTATGCCGGCAGCAATAAAAAATACCGCCACAGCGTATATAAATGGATGAAAAACCGCCATAACTGGGAAATTCAGGAAGATTGGCTTATTGAAACCCACAGTGTTGTAAATGCGTTTTTTACGGCCGTTAAAGCATTTACGCAAAAAGGCGACGGTATTATGCTTTTCACGCCAGTATATTATCCTATATACAAAGCAATTGAAATCAACCAACGCCAACTTGTAGAAATACCGCTTATCAATAACGGTACATCATATGATATAGATTGGGAATTTTTCACCTTAGCTGCCGCTGCCCCCAATACAAAAATGCTTATTTTATGCAGCCCGCACAATCCCTGCGGCAGAATTTGGACGAAAGATGAACTTTGCCGTCTCAGCGAAATCTGCTTAAAACATAATGTATTTGTCGTATCAGATGAAATTCATTCCGATTTAATAATGCCGGGATTTAAACATACATGTTATGCAACAATTTCCCAACAGACACGCGATAACTGCATAATCTGCACCGCACCGAGCAAAACATTCAATCTTGCCGGAATGCAGCTCTCCAATATTTTTATTCCGAACGAAAAATACCGCCGTCTCTTTCAGGCGGAACAGGCAACCGATGCCGATTTTGCCTGCCCTATATTGAGCTATGAAGCATGCCGCCTTGCCTATACTTACGGTGAAGATTGGCTAAAGCAGGTAATCGATTTAATCAATACGAATAAACAGCTCATCATCGATTTTATGCAGGAATATTTCCCTCAGGTAAAAATCACCGTCCTTCAGGCGACTTATCTGCTATGGCTTGATTTTCGCGCTTTTAATCTGCCGGCTGCAGAGCTTGAACGCATCAATAGAGAAAAAGCCTGCCTGTATTTTGATGAAGGCTATATTTTCGGCAAAGCAGGAGAAGGCTTTGAACGCTGGAATTTAGCCTGCCCGACAAAATATATAAAATCAGCATTAACCCGTCTATACAATGCTTACAGCAATTTCGCAGCAAAATAATAAAAAGCTCTTTGATGAAAAATTTATCAAAGAGCTTTTTTTCTTCATTTTTTTAGTCATGGCAGTAACTGTAGTTATCGCTTATAGCAAATAACATCACTTTCATATAATCAGTATAGTTTTCAAATTCCAGTATCAGCTTCAGCGAATTATCATTTTCTCCAAAACTCTGCACTAATTCCTGCTGAATATAACCCGCACCGTTAATATTCACTTTAAACCCTGTCGGCAATAATATATTTACATCGCCGCTACAGCTATTTACCACTTCCAAAAATCTGCCTATGTTTAAAACATTTAATTTGAACATGACTGCTCCCTTCTTTCCTTATCATTTATTTCTTTCAATCTTATTATAGTGCAGTCAGTCCAATATAAATATCCTATTTCCGCCGTTTTTTATCATTATTCCGCCATTCAGCTTTATATTGCGACGGCGTACACTTGATTTTCTCCCGAAAAATCTTACCAAAATAGCTGCTGCTGCCCAGTCCGCAACTCTGCGCAATCTTGGTAACGCTCTCCTGTGTTTCCACCAACATGCGGCAGGCATTCTGCAGACGATAATTCATAATATATTCAATCGGAGTCATATGCAGACATTCCCGAAACAGACGGAAACATTCCCTTTCACTGACAAACGCAGATGCCGCCAACTGTTTTACAGAAATTTTTTCTGCATAATGCTCATTAATATATATTATCATCAATTTTATCTTATCACTCATTTTGCTGTAACCTTTAGTATCCGTCCATAAATCATCCGACACAGCAAACAGTTCCAGCCAGATTTGCGACAAAATATTCCGAAGCTTCAGCTCATAACCGAAATCCTGTTCTTTAAGCTCAAATGATTTTCGTATTAAACAATACAGTTTCTTCCATTTTTCCTCATCCGGCATTATCTTCACAAATTCAAACTACGGATTGCCTACAAGCGGAGTAATGTATTTCTGTTCTATTCTGCTTCCCTGCTTACCAGCAAGAAATGACGGCGTAACAAGATGTATCAGCTGAATGTCTTTTTCAGTTCCAAAATAAGGTCTTGTCTTATGCAGTACATTCGAATTGATAATACCAGCCGTTCCCTCCGGAAAATCTTCACTGCCGCCAGGAAGATAATACGTTATTCCGCCGCTTTCCATATAGAAAATTTCAATTTCATTATGCCAGTGCCAAGGTACGAAACGACTAAAAAAATCACTGAAGTCAATCGCCTTCATTACATACGGAAAATCCTGCGGTATTAAAAGCAGTTCTTCTTTGTTCACATTTTTATACTTCATTTCAAGGGCACGTTCCATCTGCATCACCAGAAAATATTTTTAATATGTATTCACGGTTATTTTAACATATAAAAATAAAAAAGGCTAAGAATAAAATCTTAGCCTTTTATGCCGTTTGAAGTTTTGCTGCTACAATTTCCGTCAGGTTGGGAATAATCTTTGCAATAACATGAGAGAGAAGGTGGTCATCACAGCTTACGCCGATGATATCTGCTACTTGTTTAAGATTTTGCGTAGCATTTTGAGCAGCAATGCCAACGTCAGCACAGCGAAGCATTTCTATATCATTATCAAAATCGCCGACAGCGATAAATATTTTACTGCGATACAGAGGCATATTGCGCAGTTCATTCAGCATAATGCCTTTAGAAGCATTTTTCGGAATGATTTCAAAATAACTGGACCACGAAGTAAAATATTTGGCGATTTTATCTATCTCCATAGCTTGGGCGAAATTATGGAGCCATGATATCAATTCGGGTTTTTCAGTATAAAACTGAACTTTTAAAATAGGAATATCCTTCAAATCACCTAAATTCGTGCGAATATATGGCAGATTTTCCTTTTTTATTACGGGATCATCATACGCTTTATCCGTTACGATATAAAAAATATCCTTCGTATGAAGTTCTATACAGATTTGCGGACAATAAATCTGGCACTGTGCCAGAAAAGCAATTAATTGGCTGTTTTGCAGTGATAAAGATTTAAGAGCTACATTATTATGCACATTCTGCAATATAGTACCATTATAAAAAATACTCGGAGCATTTATCGGTAATTCACCAAGAAAATCCTGACAACTTCTGATTGTCCTGCCTGTTGCCACGGCAAACGTGCCGCCGCCTGCAGTAAACTGCTTTAATGCGTATTTATTAACAGCAGAAATCTGTGAACTGGAATTAATTAATGTGCCGTCCATATCACTTAGTAAAAAAATATTACTGTAATCGTTCATAACAAATACCTCGATAATGGATTTTTTATAGAGGATAGTTGCTGCCGCACGGGCAAGTCTCCTTCCTCTATAAATCTATTTGTACCAGAGGTGCTATTTCCTAACTGATATGTTTTTATTATAAAACCACTGTTTAAAAATCCAATGAAGAAAAAGTAAAAATTTGATAAATTAATTTAACGGCTCGCTTTGGCGTGCCACAGTTCCCGCTCTTCCCGGCAGATAGCCGTGGAACACCTCGCATCTTTTTATGTCAGGTACATTTTTCCCTTCTTCCAGCTTTACAAATTCATAGCCTGCATTTTTGGCCTTCAATATAAACGCATGTAAAATCGGCAGCTGTTTTAATCCTTCCATTTCAGAATGAATTGTCAGCACATTAAAATCACGGCCACAGTTATTCAGCCAGTAATCAACGATATTGTCCTCCGTTATTACTTTGCCGTCCAGTGTACTACCAAGACATTCATCCATCGTCAAAAGCGTTCCCGGTATCTGAAGCGGCAGATAATCCGTACCGTTCATAACAGGATAAAACGGACGGTATCCTCTGACGTCGCTGCAATAATCAAAGCCCAGTTCCTGCTGAACTTTCAGGCTACGCGGCGTTACCTGCCATCCCGGAGCAGCACAGGCTTTCGCCTTAAATCCGGCAATTTTCTCAAATAAATCAATTGCTTTCGTAAGCTCATCACGAATAGTATTTTCTGATAGATACGGCAGCTTATCCTGCCAATATACATGGTCCCAGCAATGAATGCCGCACTCATGGTTTTCCTTTACGGCACGCACAAATGGTGCCGGGTTCGGTTCCACAATATGCGGAGCGGGCAGAAGAGTTCCGTACATCATCGTTTTCAGCCCGTAGGTACTTGGCGCCTTCGTCCTAAGCATTTTCGTTAAAAATCCCTTACGGAAAATGCGACGAATGGCTTTGCCGGAGTTATCCGTTCCCATAGAGAAAAAGAACGTTGCTTTTATATTTTCCTGTTTAAATACGTCCAGCATGCGCGGTACACCGATATCATAACCGCGTTTCGTATCCACATCTATCTTTATAGCAATTTTTTTCGTCATAATAACCTCAATTACAAATAAAGCCATCGCACTTTGCGGTGGCTTTATCGTTTATTTATTCAATTCTTTTTCATACCATTGTAAAGTGTAGTAAATCGCATCATGCAGATTTGTTTTCGGTTTCCAACCTAGACGCGCTTCCAGTTTTTTCACGGACGGCAGTCTATCCTGTACATCGGCATAATTTTTTCCGTAATAGCTGTCAGAATTTTCTTCGATAAATTCCACATTATCAGCTTTTTCCCTGAAACACGGGAATTTTTTCATTTCTTCAACGACTATTTGTGCCATTTCCTTAATGGAATAGTTGTTATCCGGATTGCCGATATTAAAAATCTGCCCTTCAGCTTGATTATCTTTATTTTCGATAATAGCAATCAAAGCTTCCACGCCGTCGCCGACCCATGTAAAACTGCGACGCTGCATACCGCCGTTTACGAGCGTAATTTTGCCCGTATACAAAACATCATAAATAAACTGCGTAATCGTGCGTCCTTTGTGTTCAGCAGCTTCTTTAAAACTATCAAGACGAGGTCCAACCCAGTTGAACGGACGGAACAAGGAAAATTTCAGACCTCTTTCCTGACCGAGCGCAAAAATAACTCTGTCCATCATCTGCTTGCTGCAGCTGTATATCCAGCGGCTCTGAGAAATAGGTCCGAGCGTTAAATTGCTCGTATCCTCCTCCATTACATTGTTGTTCGGGTCCGGTATGCCGTAAACTTCAGAAGTGGACGGAAAAATTACACGCTTATTGTATTCAGCGCATTTTTTTACCAGTTTCAAGTTCTGTTCAAAATCCAGTTCAAACGTCCAAAACGGTTTTTCTATATAATACGCCGGTCTAGCAATGCCGATTAAAGGCAACAGTACGTCACAGTCTTTAATCTGTTCATACAACCACTGTTCATCTTTAAAAATATCTCCCTTTTTCATCTGAAAACGGGGATTATCCAAAAACTGTGAGATATTGTCATCATTCAAATCAAAACCCTGAATTTCCCAATCTGTTTTGGCAAGTGCCATTTCTAAAAAATGGGAACCGATAAAACCGTTAACTCCTGTAACAAAAATCTTCATTTCAAAAAAGCCTCTTCTTTCAGTTAAATTTCGTACCAATCGGTAATTCATCTATAAAATGGGAAGATGGCATTTCTTGTTCATTTTCCCATTGCAATCTTTCCAGCTGTAAAAGACCTCTACCCGTACCGACGCAGAGCGGATTTGCCGAAACTACCGTGCCTTCTTCGCCTTTACCTTCCACCGGCTTGCCCCACCAGACAAAAAGTTTCCTGCCGCCTACAAAGGTGAATGCTCCCGGAAACGGATGCGTTACACCGCGAATAAGATTATACAGACTTACAGCATCCTTGCTAAAATCCAGTACACCGTCTTTCGGGCGGCGTCGTCCATATTTTGTAGCCCGGCTGTTATCCTGCGGCGTAAAATTCACTGTTCCCGCTTCAATGCTTGCCAGATTATCATGCACAATCTGTGCCGCTACGGTACTCATTTTTTTGAATACGTCCAGTGATGTATCCGAAAAAGCGATGTCAAAACCGCGCTGGTCTACTATATCGCCTTCATCCGCCCTTTCCGTCATCAGATGAAGCGTAGCTCCTGTACGTTTTTCACCATTTACTACGGCCCAGTTTATACATGTCTGTCCGCGGTATTTAGGAAGCAATGCTCCATGCATATTATACGAACCGAGACGCGGCATTAAAATTATCTCATTTGGAATTAAACGGCGAAAATAAAAAGAAAATATCAGCTCCGGCTTAAGCTGTTTTATATGCGCCACTGCTTCTTCGTCTATTTTTTTCGGACGAAATACCGGTATATTATTTTCCCTTGCCAAATCATATACGGAATGAAACCAGATTTCCTCCTCCGGGTCATCCTGATGTGTGTATACGGCTACAATATTTGCCTTTGTACTTATCAGTTCCTTCAGGCATGTATAACCCGGTTCACTGTAGGCAAATACGATTACACGTGGTCTAATCATGGGCATTCTCCTCATATATATGACGAATTACGTAATGCGGCCTTTGCTGTATCTGTTTATAAATACGGCCTGTATATTCGCCGATAACGCCCAGCGCCATAATGGTAATGCCGAACAGGAAAAAATTCAGCGCCATTAAAGTAAATACACCATCAGCTTCGGAACCGACAACAATACGGCGCACCATCATGTACAGAAAAAATATAAAACTCAACAGAGAAATTGCCATACCGCTCATCGTTACCATCTGAAGCGGTGCAATGGAAAAACTTGTCATCAAATCAAAGTTCAGCCGCAACAGACGGAAAAAGCTGTATTTTGATTCACCGAATTCACGTTCACGATGGCTTACAGGAATTTCAACCGGATTTACAGCAAATTTTTGCCCGAGTGCCGGAATAAACGTTGTACTTTCACGGCTCTGCACTATTATGTCAACAATACGGCGGCTGTAACCGCGCAGCATACAGCCGTAATCATTTATCTGCAGACCGCTGATACGGTTAGTGGCTTTATTCACAAGACGGGAGGCCACCTTGCGGAACAACGGGTCATGACGGTTCTGGCGGCATGTTCCGATAACATCATATCCCTCATCCATTTTGGCAATCAGTTTCGGAATTTCCTCCGGCGGATTTTGCAAATCGGCATCAAGTGTTATAACATACTGTCCACGCACATTGGCAAAGCCGGAGGTAATAGCCATATGCTGACCGAAATTGCCGTTTAAATCAATAACCCGCACCGTTTTATTGTGCTTCTTCTGAAAATCGTACAATAAAGAAAAAGATTTGTCTCTGCTGCCGTCATTGATAAAAATTATTTCAAAGCTGCGGTTCAGATTTTCCATCACGGGATACAATTCCTTAAATAGCTGCGGCAGGGACTCTTCTTCGTTATATACAGGAATTACTATTGATATTTCAGGACTATCTGCCATTTTTCAATCAGCCTTTCGTTCCACAGATTTCTTTTATTGCTTCAATTACATCTGTTACATCGTCATCAGTCATTGCCGGGAAAAGAGGCAGCGAAACAATTCGTTCCGACACATATTCGGCATTAGGCAAATCCCCTACTTTAAGACCCGTTATTTCTCCGTAGCAGGTAAATAAATGAAGCGCCTGGTAATGGTAAGCCGTGCCGATATTTCGCTTACTCATCTGCGCCATGAAATCGTCACGGCTGAAACCGAGTGTATCTATATCAATAAGCGGAGTGTAAATATGCCATGAATGAACATTGCCGTCTTCAATATCCGGCGGCAAAATCAGTCCTTTTACATCAGCAAGTTCTTTCTGATAGCGTGCTACGATTTCGCGGCGGCGATTATTGAATTCTTCCAGATGAGTAAGCTGGTCACGGCCAATAGCAGCCTGAATATCCATCATCTGATATTTAAGACCCGGTTTGAAAATATCGTAATGTGCCTTGCCGTTTGCCTGATAACGGTTCCAAGCGCCCTTGCTCATGCCGTTCTGACGCTGCATGGACATAATTTCCGCTGCATCTTCGTCATTCGTGCATATCATACCGCCTTCACCCGTTGTAATGTTTTTTGTCGGATGAAAACTGAATACGGCTATATGATTTTTTCCTCTGCCAGCACCTACTTTTTTACCTTTATATTCTGCACCAAGAGCATGTGCCGCATCTTCTATAATGCCAAGATTGTATTTTTCAGCCAGTGCTTCAAGTGCTTCCATGTCACACGGACGGCCGGCAAAATGAACAGGAATAATCGCCTTTGTCTTCGGCGTAATCGCTTTTTCCACTTCATTTATATCAATATTGAACGTGTGCGGGTCAATATCCACCAGCACCGGTTTGCCGCCCGCATAAATTACAGCATTCACTGTGCTGGCAAAAGTCATTGCCGTCGTTATTACTTCATCACCCGGGTTTATCAGCGCCATAACGGCTAAATGAAGCCCTGCTGTCGCCGAATTTACGGATACGGCATATTGGCAGTCTACATATTCGGCAAATTTATTTTCAAAATCAACTGTTTTCGGACCCATTGCCATCCAACCCTTACGAATAGAATCGGCTACATCGGCAATGGCCTGTTCACTTACCATAGGTTTGGCAAAAGGTAAAAATTCTTCACGCATAATGTATAACTCCTCCAAAACAAAATTATTTATTAATCAAAATAGTGTATGCTCCTTCGGTTATTGTTTCTTTTGCCGGAGTAGACAATACACCAAGGCATTTATCCTTGTAACGGTCTTTTACTACAATTATAATACGCTTTTGACTGTTCCACAAATCATCAAGCTGTCTGCCGTCAAAATACCAGCCCTCGCCTGACGGATGCGACAAACCGAATTCCAATTCACCCTTAAAATCGGCAAGAGCCACACGCTGGTTCGTATAAAATACAGTGCCATGATAGTATTCTCCGTAATTTACAATAAGACTGTCTTCGGAATTCAGACCATTTATTCTCTGGCTTACATAATAAGCGGACTGATTATTATGTATCTGCTGCTGAACATCATGCAGACCCAAACCGAAGAAAAATCCCATAATACAAAGTACCGTGGCCGTACAGCGGAAACGTTTCGTTCTTTGCCAGGTAATAATTGCCGCCAGCGTTCCCAAAAACAAAGCCGCTGTAAGCATACCACCTTCAGCAATGAATTCGTCAATCGTCAGATAGTTGGACATAAACACATAGCCAACCAGCGCAAAGACAAATCCCAGACATAAAACACAGTTAATTAAAAAACTGTGACACAACCATGAGTTTTCCGTTTCAAACCGTTTAATCGAAGCCGCTACAAGTATTGCCATAGGCATCCAGCACGGCATGATATACGGAACAAGCTTTGAATCGGAAATAGAATAGAAAATGAATATAACCAAAAACCATGTCAACAAATAAATTATATCAAAACGATTTCTTTCAGATACAGTTTTACGGATAACGCCTTTTTTACTGAACAATGACATCAAAAATCCCGTCCACGGCAACATGCCGACGAATACGAACGGAATAAAAAACCACCACGGCTGAAATCTATCGTGCATTTTTGTAGTAAACCGCAAAAAATGCTCCCTAATAAAAAAGAAATAAAAGAAATCATGATTGACCTGACAGACAAGATAAAACCACGGCACCGTTACTGCCAGAAATGCCAGTATACCCGGCAGATAAAAAAGTTTTAAAAACAGGCGCGGCCTTTTTGTCAGCATCGTATACCAGAACAAAATTCCCAGTGGCAGGATAATAGCGACAAGCCCCTTGGTGAGTACGCCCAGTCCCATTGCTATGTAAAACAGCAGCAGATATTTTTTCTGTTCACTGCGTTCAAAAGCATAAAAGGACACAAGACACATTGTCATAAACAAGGTCAGCAACATATCCAAAATATTAATCGAAGCCACAATTAAATTCAGACATGATGTCGCTAAAATAGCGGAAGCAAGCAATCCCACACGGCGGGAAAACATCATTGAACCGAGCCAGAACGTGAGACCGACGCAGCCGACAGCCGACAGTGCTGGAACAACGCGCCCGGCAAATTCGTTCACACCGAAGATTTTCATAATTATAGCCGTAAGCCAATATTGCAGTGCCGGTTTTTCAAAATACTCCACTCCATTCAAGTGAGGAGTGATAAAATCACCCGTAAGCAACATTTCTCTGGGAATTTCGTGATATCTGCCTTCATCCGGATCCATCAGATGATACGACCCCAAATGTGCCAGATATAAGTAGAAAACGGCTAAAATAAATAAACCGATAATAAACCCTTTATTGCGCAAAATAAACTCTCGCAAAAAAATCCTCCTTTATTTTCTATCAATGAAATAAAATAACAAACGCTATAATTATACTATTTTATTCTGCCGTCTACAATTAAGAAATATTATCTTCTTTAACTGAAAATTTCCTGAAAAATCATCATACATATAGCATTTATTTAAAGTTTAGCTTAAAATAATATTATAACTCACAGTAAATAGTATTATAATGTATATAATATGTGAAATAAATAATTTGTTAGTTGGTGAAATTATGGGATTAGCTAAAATTGGAAATTCAGATACTTTGGTGAATGAAATCATCACACAGCTTTCGCAGGCTATTATCGACGGCGATTTTAAACCCGGCGACAAGCTTCCGTCGGAAGCGGAATTATGCGAACAGCTCGGCGTCGGCAGAAATTCGCTCCGGGAAGCCATTCGGGTGCTCAACGCTATGGGCGTAGTAAAAACAAAACGCGGACAGGGAACCTTTCTGCAGGACACAATATCTCACGAAGTCTTCAACCCGCTCATATTCCGTTTAATTCTCGACCCGAAAAATACGACTGATGTTTTTGAACTTCGTGTAATGGTAGAATCAATCGTTGTCATCATGGCAATATATAAAGCCTCTCCGGAAGAAATTCAGTCTATTCGTGTTTTAGTAGATGAAACTAATAAATTAGCTCAGTCAAATCAGAGTTCTGTCGACGACTTAATAAAACTGGATGTTCAGTTTCATCTCTCCATTGCCAAATGCGTACATAATAAATTGATAGAAGCCATTTTGGAGACTCTCGTCTTGATGTTTGAACCGTCAATAAAGAAAGTACTGCAAACAGAAAATGGTATTGATTTATGCTTAAAAAATCACTATGCTATCGTAGATTTAATTGAACGGCGCGATGTCAGCAATGTATTCAGCACAGTAGAAGCTACATTAATCGATTCCTTTTCCAAATAAAAAAACCTCTTAATCTATATGGCAATTTACTAATTGCTTAGATTAAGAGGTTTTTATTTTACTTGGATTGTACCGTTATACCAGAAATATTTTCATAAAACTGCACAATACTGCTATGGTCATCATTGATATGACCCGTTGCTTTGAGTGAAATCATTATTTCTTTTAGCTGCGGTGTTAAAACAAGCGGTACCCCCAGCTCATCAGCCGTAGTCATTACATTAGTAATATCTTTTAAGTTGATGTAAATCGGCCCGCCTGCCTTGAAATTGCGCGAAAACATCATAGGAGCTTTTTCTTCCAGCACTGCACTGCCTGCAAATCCGCCGCGCACCGCTTCAAACACTTTTTTCGGGTCGGCTCCCGCCTTTGCTGCAAGCACAAGAGCTTCTGCTACCGCTGCAATATTCAAGTTCACCATAATCTGATTGGCAAGTTTGGCAACAGAACCGCTGCCGTTAGGACCTACCACTGTAATGGATTTTCCCAAAGCTTCCAAAATAGGACGAACTTTTGCGACAACAGCTTCATCTCCGCCAATCATGATTGCCAGTGTAGCATTTATCGCACCTATTTCTCCGCCGCTTACAGGAGCATCAAGAAACTTACATTTTTTCTCTTCCACCATCTGCGCAAATTCTTTTGACGCTACCGGTGAAACGGAACTCATGTCAATAACTACAGAATTTTCTTTTATCCCGGCCAAAACGCCGTTTTCATCTTCAAGCACGGATTTTCCGATCGAAGCTTTGGGAAGCATTGTTATTATGACATCGCTGTTCTGCGCGACTTCTTTCGGGGAGGAAGCCGGCTTGGCACCGGCTTTTTCTATAATTTTTACAGCTGTTTCATCTATATCGTATACTATGAGCTCAAAACCTGCCTTCAGCAGATTTCTGCTCATTGGCTTGCCCATAATTCCTAGTCCAATAAATCCGATCTTCATACTAAAGCCTCCCGCATTTAAATTTTACTGCAACAACTATTATGAATTTACAACTTTACCTGTCTGCTTTATAACAAATATTACAATTAAACTGCTTACAACCATGAAACCGGCCAGTGCAAAAATACCGGTGGTATAAGAACCTGTCGAAGAAGACAACGCGCCTAAAATGTACGGACCGAAGAAACCGCCCAGATTGCCGACACTGTTTATAAGCGCTATACCTGCTGCAACGGCACTGCCTGATAAATAAGACGGAGGAATTGCCCAGAACGGAGTATATGCACCGTATGCGCCGCACAGACTGACAGTATAAATAACGATAGCCAATACCGTATTAATTTCTGCCACATATACGGAAATAACGAGTCCGATAGCTGAAACGATGAGAGAAGTTGCCACATGGAAGCGGCGTTCCTGTCTTTTATCCGAACTTCTGCCGACAGAAACCATTGTAATTGCCGCCAATAAATACATAAAGCCGATAAGCCAACCGAGCATACTCGTTCCCATGGAACTTGACAAGCTATGGATTAATGTAGGCAAGAACATGATTACGCCGTAATAGCCTGCCATCCAGCAAAAATACGCACATGCCAAAATCAGAACGTCACGTTCTTTTAAAGCCTGCATGAAAGTAATTGATTTCTTTTTACGTTTAATTGCTTCTTCTCTGGCCAAAACTTTTTTAAGCCAATCTTTTTCATCATCTTCCAACCATTTAGCATCATCAATTTTGTCTGTAAGATAGAAATACGTGATAACACCTAAGATAACGGATGGAATTGCTTCTAAGATAAACAGGTTTTGCCAGCCGTGGAAACCCCATAAATCCAAAGTGAGCAGATAACCGGAAATCGGCGAGCCGAGTGCCGAAGCTGCTGGGATTGCCGCCATAAAGCCTGCAAGTGCTCTGGCATGATGTTTTGTCTGATACCACTGGCTGAGATACCACGCCATGCACGGGAAGAAAGAGGCTTCCGCTACACCGAGTGCAAAGCGAACAGCATAAAACTGCGCCGGAGTCGTAACGAATGCCGTGAGACCGGAGATGATACCCCAGGAAATCATAATGCGGGAAATCCATTTTCTCGCGCCGAACTTAGTCATTAAAGCACCGCCCGGTACTTCCAAGAGAAAATAACCGATAAAGAATATCCCTGCACCGAGACCGTATACTTCATTGGAAAAATTAAGCGTTTCATTCATCTGCAATGCCGCAAAAGAAATATTAAGCCTGTCTAATATTGAAATTGCAAAGCAAAGAAATAGAAACGGAATTAAGCGTTTTGAAACTTTTCTGACAGTACTGTGTTCAATTTCCGCTATAGAACGAGCCATAAAAATTACCTCCTAAAATAATCCGAACATATAAACTTACAATAAAAACAGCAGGATAGGTTGTATCCTGCTGCTCTAAGATGGGGGTATATTATTAAAGAAAATAGCAAGATAATCTGTTTTTTAGTCCATATGGGAACCGCCGTTGATATCGATATCTTCACCGGTAATATAAGAAGCTTCTTTCGAACCTAAGAAGCAGATGGTATTGGCAACTTCCTGTGGTTCACCCGGACGGCCAGCCGGAATATCTGCAATGACTTTATCAGCCTGTTCCTTCGGCAGGGATTTCCAGATTTCCGTATTGATGAGACCAGGACATACGCTGTTTACAGTAATACCGTCGGCTGCCACTTCACGAGCCAGGTTTTTGGAAAAACCGAGTACACCTGCTTTAGAAGCGGAATAATGAGCACCGCCGAAGATACCGCCGCCGCGTTTGCCGGATACGGAGGACAGATTAACGATACGTCCGTATTTTTGCGCTTTCATCGGTTTGAGCACAGCTTGTGTACATAAGAACAGACCGAACATATTTACGTTGAAAATACGTTTCATATCATCCAGAGTCATATCTTCAACCGTTACTTTCTGCGAAATGCCTGCATTGTTTACGAGTACGTCAATGCGGCCGAATTTGTCTAAAACAGTCTGAACCATAGCGTCAACGGATTCTTTGGAAGTGATGTCCACTTTAAGACCAATAGCTTCATGACCTGCCTGTTTGAGAATATCCACCGTTTCATTTACGCCTGCTTCGTTAATATCGACGATAACAAGTTTTGCGCCTCTATCTGCAAATGTTTTAGCAATAACTCGACCCATACCTTTCGGCGAACCGCTGCCTGTTACGATAACGACCTGATCTGTAAAATCTAACATATTAAAGACTCCTTTGTTTAATTTTTTATATAAATTTTAACGTTTCTTATTTCAGAATGGCTTTTGCCTGTTCAATAATATTTTCCACTGTAATACCGTTCATGGCGAGCAGTCTTTCATACGGAGCGGACTGACCGAACTGGTCCTGAATACCGATGCGGTGAACTTTTCCCTTGCCCATTTCAGCTGCAACTTCACATACTGCACTGCCAAGACCGTTGATGATATTATGGTCTTCTACCGTAATGATTTTGCCGATATCATTTACGCAGGCAACAACAGCTTCTTTATCGAGCGGTTTAATCGTGTGCATATCAAGCAGACGGACGGAAATGCCTTCTTTTTCCAACGCTTCTTTTGCTTCGATACCGAGACGGACTGTATCGCCGTTAGCGATGATTGCTACGTCCTTACCTTCGGAAAGTTTTACAGCTTTACCGATTTCAAATTTCGTATCTTCATCATAAATAACAGGAATATTATCGCGCGTAAATCTTAAAAATACAGGACCATACATTTCAGCAGCTGCTGCTACAAGTTTTTTCGCGGAATAATAATCAGCCGGCATGATAACCGTCATATTCGGAAGAGTACGCAGCACTCCCATATCTTCAATCGCCTGATGGCTAGCACCATCATTTGCCGGAGTAACGCCGCCGTGCGAGCAGGCGAATTTTACGTTGAGGTTCGGATAGCAGATTTCCTGACGGATTTGTTCGCACATGCGCAGAGAACCAAAAACGGCATACGTTACAACGAATGGTATTTTACCGCAAGTAGCCAGACCTGCCGCCACACCAGCGCCGTTCTGTTCTGCAATACCTACGTTTAAGTACTGGTTCGGCAGCTCTTTCATGAATGCGCCTGTTTTGCAGGATTTACCTATATCATTGTCGATAACATAAATTTTATCGTTGTTTTTACCAAGTGTAACAATTTCTTCACCGAAACCGTTTCTTGTTGCAATTTTTTTCGTAGTATCCATTATTTTAAACCTCCTTCGAGTTCTTCCATTGCCTGTTTATACTGTTCATCATTCGGAGCAACACCGTGCCAGCCGAGCTGATTTTCCATGAAGGAAACACCTTTGCCTTTTACTGTATCGGCAATAACGGCTTTCGGAAGATTGTTGTGCGAAGCTCTGATTTTATCGAGCGTAGCTACGATTTCTTCCATATTGTGTCCATCGATGTAGAAAACTTCATAGCCAAATGCTTCGAAACGTTTGCCCAAATCAATATTCGGCATTACTTCATCGCATGTTCCGTCCAGCTGAAGTCTGTTATTATCTACAAAAACAATCAAGTTATCCAATTTATATTTATAACCGGTCATTACGGCTTCCCAAATCTGACCTTCATCGCATTCACCGTCACCGAGCATAGCAAATACGCGATAATCTTTCTGGTCACGTTTGCCGGCAATAGCCATACCTACTGCACAGGATAAACCTTGTCCCAAAGAACCGGTGGAGATATCGATACCTGGACATTTTTTCATGTCAGGATGTCCTTGGAGGATAGAGCCTTCCTGTCTTAATTTGTGAAGGTATTCTTTCGGGAAATATCCCAGTTTACCCAGCGCCGCATACAGTATCGGGCAAACATGACCTTTAGATAAAACAAAGCGGTCGCGGTCTTCCCATTTCGGATTTTGCGGGTCGATATTCATTTCTTTAAAGTATAAAGCCGTTACGATATCGGCTGCCGACAAAGCTCCGCCCGGATGACCCGACTGTGCTTCATAAATCATAGTGACAGCTGTTTTTCTGAGTTCAATAGCAATTTTCTTCAATTCACTGACAGACGTATTTTTCATAATTGCACCTTCTTATTTTTATATCACATATCATTTATGGTATATCACATATCCCATAACCTATGACTTTAATATACCATATGTTTTTTTATTTGTAAATATCTTTTTTGCTATTTTTTTATTAATTTTTTAAAAATTTATTTTAATATAAGTTAAATTAATGAATACGGCATTTTATCATAAACAAATTCTTTAGTAGATATTTGAAATCACAGCTATTATAATAGTTTTATATTATTTTCATAATACTGTACTAAGATAATACAAAACAAATTTTTTTGAGGTGAACCGTTTTGACAAATTTATTATTGATACTGATTGGCGTCCTTTTAAATGCCGGTGCTCAGCTTGTTCTGAAAAAAGGCATGTCACAAATCGGCACTGTTCAAGTTGATGTAAATGCCATACTAACTATGATTTTAAAAATCAGCACCAATCTGTACGTATGGACAGGTTTAATGTTTTACGTCATCAGTTTTCTCGTCTGGCTGATGGTTTTATCCCGTGTAGAAGTAAGTTATGCCTATCCGTTTTTAAGCATTGGCTATATCATTGCCGCCTTTGTCGGTTATTTCTACTTCGGCGAATCCATGACTTTATCAAAAATCGGTGGTATCGCCATAATCTGTATCGGCGTTTTTCTGTTATACCGCTCTTAATTTTTGTGATACAATAATAACAGCTCAAACATTAAGAAGGATTACTATGCAGACAAAAAATTATCTTAAAGTAGGACTTGCCTTTTCCTTAATCGCTCATGTCGGCTTTTTTGCTCTTGGCGGCTATGCTATGGACAATATGACCCGTTCTCTAAACAGTCAGTCCATCCAAAATATGAAATCAGATGACATTACCTATATAGATGTACAAGTGCCAGAAGAAAGCAACGATAATGAAGTACAAATACCGCCGGAAGTGCCAGCTCAGTCAGAAGTTACCGTTACGCAGGAAAATATCGAAGCAGCACCGGAAACCCAACCGCTGGAAACGGAAGAAAAACCGCAGATACAGCCACAGCCTGCTCCTAAACAGGAACCCAAGCCCAAATACCGCAAATTAAGCGACCTTCATATTCCGCTAGGTAAAATAGATGAATCGCAATACGATTTCATCAAACAAATTCAGCTGGATATGAATAGCCCGGAAGATTTAAAATCATACAATCCGACCATAAAAAAATCTGCTGAACCTATATACGACCATAACATTGTTCCAGAAGGCGAGGAAATTTTTGTCATTGTAGAATACATCATGGATGATAACGGTAAAATCATTCAGGCCGACTTTAAATATTCAAGCAAGGACTCCTATCCTGATTTATCACCAGAAGCAGCTGAGGATTTGGATTATGCTGCCTTGGAAGCTCTGCAAAAATTTGAAATCATCCCACCTAAGGATAAAGACGGCAATATAGTCAAAATGCCGTATCAACAGAAATTTAAATTCACACACGATGAAAACGACAGCAGTCTGGATATACCAAAATAAAAAAAGCCCGTTACGAAAATCAAATCCGTAATGGGCTTTTTATTTATTTTCAATGTTTAATAACAATATATTTTTCAAATTCCCGGTGGCGCATATTGTTCAAATCGGTATTAAGCGTCTTTAAACAATCATCCATTCTCTTTTTGGGAACAACTAAAATTATATTGTTGCGGCTGGACCACGTATTTAAAAAATCTTCCTTATTCAAAAACCATCCCTGTCCGCTCGGATGTTCAGAACCAAATTTCAATTCATCATAATAATCGTAAAGAGCCACGCGTGATTTTATATAAAACGGCAAATCCTGCAAATAATCCTGATAACAGATAATAAGCGTATCCTGATTTTTCCAAAGGTTGACAGCCTGTGCCACTTCCTTACCGGTACGATGTTCAGCCACTTCCGTAATTACCGGCTGAAGCGAAAAACCGAATAATATGGATGCGACAATAGAAATACAGACAATCTGATGAATATTTTTATTTTTAATCCACAAGATTAAATTGGATACATTGGAAATCAGCAGAATTAAAATTAAAGGACTGCCGAACCAGATAAATTCATGTATGGAAATAAAATCGCTTTTTATCGCGGTAACAGCTAAAGCTGCTATAATCAAAACAGCGACAAGCAGATTTATAATCAAAGGTATTTTTAAATCAATGTTGTTTTCACGTGCGTGTTCCAAATAATTCGCAATCAAAATTGCAAGCGGAATAAGACACGGTACAATATACGGAACCAGTTTGGAATCAGACAGTGAATAAAAAACGAATATTATGCCGAACCATAAACTTAAATATATATATTCATTGCGTTTACGGCTGTTTTTCAACTTAAACCATAATTTTTTCAGCGACAGTGAACCAAACATATATCCTGCCCACGGAAACATTCCCAATATTACGCATGGAATGAAAAAATAAAACGGCTGATAGCGATGATGTACCGTCGTCAAGTAGCGCAGAAAATGTTCATGAATAAAGAAAAAATAGAAAAAATCAGGATTTTCCCTGCATACAAGATAAAACCACGGCAGACTTATTAGCAAAAATATGCCGATACCGACCGGTGATAAAAGTTTCAATAATAAATTTGGCTGTTTAGTTACTACTGCATAAACAAAGATAATCGCCAATGTCAACACAATGGCAATAAGACCTTTCGTCAGCAAACCGAGCGCCATAGATACATAAAAAATATAGATGAATATGCGTTTATTCGTAATACTGTACTGATAAAAAACACTCATGCACACTGTTATAAAAAATGAAACTGCCATATCAAGTATATTCAATGAACCTATAATAAGATACAAAAAAGATGTAGACAGAATAACAGCCGCCAGAAAACCCGTTTTACGGTCAAACATCTTCCAGCCGGTATAAAAAGTGCAAAAAATACCGCCTAAAGCGCACAGTGCCGGAAATAATCTTACTGCAAATTCATTTTGTCCGAAAATAAGCATAAAAATTGCTGTAATCCAATATTGCAGTGCCGGTTTTTCAAAATACTCCACTCCATTCAAATGAGGTGTGATGAAATCGCCGCTGGCAATCATTTCACGGGGAATTTCCGCATATCTTCCTTCATCTGGATTAAACAGGGGGTAAAAACCCAGATGCCAGAGATACATTATGCACAATACGGCAGAAACAATAAAAATAGTTGTTTTGTCAATCGTTAACAGTTTCTCAAAAATTTTTCCTTTCGACACAGTATTAACCATAGAAATTTCCTCCCGATATTTCAGCTTAAGGAAATCTTAAGAAAATAATCTGAAATGAAACTGAAAAATTTTGCAGACAAAATAATAATATTGTAAAATTAATTTGACTATTAATGAAATCAGGTGATAAATTTGCTAGGAGAATTTCTGGAAAACGTGCGGAAAAATTCGCCGTTAATTCATAATATAACAAACTATGTTACAGTCAATGACTGCGCTAATATCCTACTAGCCAGCGGCGCTTCCCCCATCATGGCCGATGATGAAAAAGAAGTCGAAGACATTACCTCCATCTGCGACGGACTTAACATCAATATCGGCACACTGAATACACGGACGATTAATTCCATGTTTAAAGCCGGTCAAAAAGCCAATGAACTTCAGCACGCACTTCTGCTTGACCCGGTAGGCGTAGGAGCATCAAATCTGCGTAATAAAACGGCCTTCGAACTTGTGAAAAGACTGAACTTCGATGTCATCCGCGGCAATATTTCCGAAATAAAGACACTGGCTACAGGCACCGGTTCTACACGCGGCGTTGATGCCGATATCAAAGACAGCATCACTGAATGCAATTTAGACCAGTATATAAACTTTGCCAAGAAACTGGCTGATAATATGAATACAATCATCGCGATAAGCGGTATCATCGACATCGTGGCTGATAAAACTACTGCCTATGTGATTTACAACGGTCATAAAATGATGAGCCGCATTACCGGAAGCGGCTGTATGCTGTCCGCCTTCACTACGGCGTATATTGCCGCCAATAAACATAATAAACTGCAAGCAGTAACGGCAGCCTTCTGCGCTATGGGAGCAGCCGGTGAAATCGCCGCCGCCAGAATGAATAAACTTGACGGCAATTCCAGTTTTCGCAATTATTTAATTGATGCCGTTTTCAATATGACTGGTGCACAATTAGAAAAAATGGCTAAATATGAACAGAAATGAGGTATTATTATGAAAAAAGTTTTGACAATCGCCGGTTCGGACTGCAGCGGCGGAGCCGGTATTCAGGCTGACATAAAAACGATTACGGCGCATAAAATGTATGCAATGAGCGCTATCACCGCCCTTACGGCGCAGAATACGACCGGTGTCTACGGCATATTGGATGCCGGTGCCGATTTTGTAGGACTGCAGCTTGACTGTATTTTTCAGGATATCTATCCTGATGCAGTCAAAATAGGCATGGTGGCAAATAAGGACATCATCAAAATGATTGCCAACAAATTAGTTGAATATAAAGCTAAAAATATCGTAGCCGACCCTGTAATGGTCTCCACGGCCGGCAGCTGCCTAATGGAAGAAGACGCATCAACCGTCCTGATTGAAAAATTACTGCCGCTGGCTACAATAATCACTCCTAATCTGCCGGAAGCGGAAGTTCTGTGCAACTTCCCGATAAAAAATCAGGATGACTGCATAAAAGCCGCCGAAACAATAGCCAAAAAAATTCCTACGGCCATTTTAATAAAAGGCGGTCATTTAAGTGATACGGCAGACGATTTACTCTGGAACAACGGCTCTGTTCACTGGTTCAAAGGTGAACGTATTGACAATCCGAATACACACGGCACGGGCTGTACGCTCTCTTCCGCCATTGCTTCCAATCTTGCAGCAGGCCATGACCTTGTAACAAGCATTCAAAATGCCAAAAACTATATCACCGGTGCTCTAAAGGACGGTTTAAATCTCGGTAAAGGCAGCGGTCCATTAAATCATATGTATATTTTATAAATATGTTCATTTTTCTTTTGAGGTCAAAAGAAAAACGAACCAAAAAGAAAAAACCTTTTTAACGTTTCGCTAACGCTGCACTGGGCGAGTCTTCGTACCCCTTCTTTAAAAACAAACAATACAACGGCTCGAAACATTTAAATTCGGCTCGTGCCTTTGTTTACGGCAGAAACTTAATTAAGCTGTTAACGCTTTTTTTCTAACCATGCTAAAACTTTCATCCATATTAGAGTATTTTCACGGTTGCTTTAGCTATTAAAAAGAATAATATTTAGATATGTTTTTAGTTTAAATGTTTGAGCGCAGCGAGTTTTTAAACGTTATATCTAAATATTATTCTTTTTAAAGTGAAAATCTCTTATGGGATACGAATTATGGCATTTCTTTTTCGGCAACTTTTCTTTGTGCCAGCAAAGAAAAATTGCCCGGCGCAATATAAGAATAACTTAAGAAATCACTTCTCTTTAACATATATTGTGCCGAACATCACTCTCTTCAAAAAAAAGACTGTTACATGAATGATGATTTTTCATGTAACAGTCTTTTTATTATTTATTAATGATGGAATAAACGAATACCGACAAATGCCATTGCCATATTGTATTTATCGCAAGTTTCGATAACATTATCATCACGAATGGAACCGCCACTTTGCGCTACAAATTCCACACCGGATTTATGTGCACGTTCAATATTATCACCGAACGGGAAGAACGCATCGGAACCTAAAGATACGCCTTTAACTTTAGCCAGCCAAGCCTGCTTTTCTTCTTTCGTGAATACAGGCGGTTTTTCCGTAAATACGCGTTTCCAATTATCATCACCGAGCAAATCCATATATTCATCGGAAATGTACACATCGATAGCATTATCGCGGTCCGGACGACGTACATCCGGCTTAAACGGCAGATTTAAAACCTGCGGTGCCTGGCGCAGATGCCAGATATCAGCTTTGTTGCCGGCAAGACGGGTACAATGTACACGGGACTGCTGACCAGCACCGATACCGATAGCCTGTCCGTCTTTAGCATAGCAAACAGAATTAGACTGTGTATATTTAAGTGTGATTAAGGAAATAAGCAAATCACGTTTTGCCTCTTCCGGAATGTTTTTATTCTGAGTTGGGATATTTTTGAACAGCTCTTCCGTGATTTTGACATCATTGCGTTTCTGTTCAAATGTTACACCGAATACTTCTTTTGTTTCCATTTCCGGAGCTTTATAGTCTGGGTTCATCTGAATTACGAGATAGTTTCCCTTACGTTTCGTTTTCAGAATTTCGAGAGCCTCTTCACTGTAGGAAGGAGCTATCACGCCGTCGGAAACTTCGCGCGCCAAAAATTTTGCCGTAGCGGCATCGCATTCATCCGAAAGAGCGGCAAAATCGCCGTAGGAAGACATACGGTCTGCACCGCGGGCACGAATATAAGCAGTAGCCATAGGTGTAAGTTCAATACCTTCAACAAAGTACATTTTTTTCAATGTATCAGACAGCGGCACGGCAACAGCAGCTCCCGCCGGGCTTACATGTTTAAAAGAAGCTGCTGCAGGCAGTCCTGTAGCTTCACGTAATTCACGAACCAGCTGCCAGCTGTTAAATGCGTCCAAAAGATTGATATAACCTGCTCTGCCATTTAAAACGGTAAACGGCAAATCCTGTCCATCTTTCATATACACGCGCGCCGGTTTCTGATTAGGGTTGCATCCGTACTTTAATTCCATAGAATTCATTACGATTTCCTCCAATAGATTAAAATTTATTTTGCCCAGACGGTCGGCTCTAAAATACTGTGCTTCATGTGGTTAATTCCACTTCCGTCAGTTACACAGTTCCTAAAATAAAATTTACCATTTCACAAGTTTAGTGTCAAGATAACAGAAATTTTAAAAGGATTTTAAATATTGATTAGCGAAATAATTATAGATAGAGCTTGTATCTGTAGATTTGCATTTTGTAGATACTTTTGTGAAAGGTTTTAGGAGGGTTTATTTATGGTAAAAAATATAGCTGTATTAACAAGCGGCACGGACGCACCGGGCATGAACGCTGCTATCAGAGCCGTTGTTCGAACTGTAATCGGCAACGGTTCCCGTATTTGGGGCGTTTTCGACGGTTATCGCGGTCTTGTTGATGATAATATGCAGGAAATGACTTCCGTATCAGTAGCTGACACCATCCAACGTGGCGGTACTTTTCTCGGAACAAGCTTCTGCAAACGCTGGTATACACCTGAAGGCCGTCAGATGGCATATGAACATCTGAAAAAACACGGCATTGATGCACTTGTTGTCATCGGCGGCGACGGCAGCCTGCGCGGTGCAGAAGAATTTGCCAGAGAAACCGGCTTCCCTGTAATCGGCATTCCAGCAACAATTGAAAACGACATCTGGGGCACAGACTATGCAATCGGCTGTGATACTGCGGCAAATACAATTTTACATGCCATCAACCAGATAAGAGATACGGCAGCTGCACATCATCGTATTTTCATTTTGGAAGTAATGGGCAATAAATACGGCTGGCTTGCTACATATACAGCTGTTGCAGGCGGCGGTAATATGGTAATCGTTCCAGATGAGGAATATGACCAGGAAAAAGTTATTGCCAGAGCTAAACAGTTGCATGACGAAGGCAAAACTTACCTTGTAATCTTAGCTTCCGAAGGTGTAGCCGACATGCAGTCCCTTGCTAAGGAAATGCAGGAAAAAACAGGCGTTTCCACTCGTCTTACAACATTAGGCCTAGTACAAAGAGGCGGTTCACCGACAGCTAACGACCGTGTATACGCCAGCATTCTCGGCGAACAAGCTGCACTTGCCGCTATATCCGGTTTATACGGCGTTGTCTTCGGACTGAAAGACGGCAAAGTTATAAGCATTGACCTGCGCGATGCCGTAACAAATAAAAAAGTTTATCCGGAAGATTTAAAACACCTGGCAGAGATTATCTCCTATTAATCAATCTAATATTTATTCGCATAAATAAAGCTGTAACAAAATGAATTCGTTCAAATTGTTACAGCTTCTTTTTCATAATATAAACAATTCCAAAATAAATACGCTGCAACAGCACGATACGGCAACTTGAAACAGACTTGCACCGAACCATGCCGCTATTATACCAACAACAAGTGCTAAAGCACCGGAAAAAGGACTCTGCGTTGCATTGACAATAGCCGGAAAAGTCATTACTGCCAGAGTAATATACGGCACATAATACAGAAACGACTGGATAAACCGACTTTTTATCTGTTTTTGAATTAATGTAAGCGGCACAATACGTATCATCATACTTACGCCCGCCATTATTAATATATAAATATAAATTTCACTATTACTCATTTACGTCCTCCTGATTTACCGGAAATAAAACAGCAGCCAGTGAAGCCAGAATAACTGTAAGCAGAATTATCCTCGTAGCATCGGACAATTCCGAAACGTACGGTACATAATTTGCTATATAGCTTGCGACAAAACTCAATAGAACAAATAAACCGATAATCTTATTCTTGCGTGATGGCGGAATAATTACAGCCAAAAACATTCCGTACAATGCTACGCTGAACGCACTGACTAAACTTACGGACAAAAGATTGCCGGCAACAATCCCCAGTGCTGTACCGATTGACCAGCACGGTATCGTAACAAGCATCGCTCCGTAAGTATAAAACGGATTTAAATAACCCGGACGGGCAATAGTTATCGCAAACAATTCATCCGTAATATCGAAACCGATTAACAACCGATGATACCACGGCGTATCAGGGTGCATACGCTGACTCAGCGCACAACTCATGATTAAGTACCGTGAATTGGCAATTAAAATAACAAGAAACATTTCCAAATATGTAGCCATTGTAGCAATTACGGTAAAACCAGCGTATTCTCCGGCAGAAGCATTGGTCAACAAACTGGCCAAAAATCCCTGAAATGCAGATAACCCGGCATTTTTAGCCGCAATTCCCAATGAAAATGAAACAGCCAGATATCCTAAAGCAATCGGTATACCGTCACGCATACCGTCTTTAAAAACCTGCTTGTTGACTGATGAATTTTGACGAACAAAATCATTTAAATTCACTTTTTCCATGACAGTATTTCCTCTCTTTTTATTTTCCAATAATATTATAGCAATATCATTTACATAAATAAAACGAATATTTATAATGAGTTCATAAGTAATACTAATGGAGGAAATAATATGATATCACGTTACGGTATTTTTTGCAAAGTTGTTGAACTTGCCAGCTTTACCAAGGTCGCCCAGCAAATAGGATACTCGCAAAGTGCTATAAGTCAAACTATAAAATCATTGGAACATGAACTGGGCGTTATTTTAATTGACCGCAAAAAAGACGGCATTACTCTGACTTCTGACGGAAAAGAATTTCTGCCGTATCTCCAATCCATTTACCGCGCCGAATGTGATTTAATCCAGAAACAAAAAGAAATTATAGGGCTAGAAAATAGTATTATCCGTATTGGTACTTTCACCAGTGTAAGCCGCAATATCCTGCCACAACTAATGAAAGAATTCAAAAAAATATATCCTAAAGTAAATTTTATTTTAAAACAAGGTGAATATACCAGCATTCAAAAATGGATACAAATGGGAAAGATTGACTTCGGGTTTGTCAACAGCAATGCAGTTAAGGGAATAAATGTAAAAATATTATATGAAGATGAAATGATGGCTGTACTTCCGCCTCATCATCCTCTTTCTGCCAGCAAAATCATCTCTCTTGCCCGTCTTGCGCGCGAACCGTTTATTTTGCTCGATGAAGGCGACTACAGTGTCATAATGAACGCCTTCCAAAAATTTCACTTAAATCCTAAAATTGAATATGAAGTATATGACGACTATTCCATACTTGCAATGGTCCGCCAGGGACTAGGCGTATCCGCTATGTATAGCCTTGTACTAAACGGCTTTGAAAAAGGTCTTCAAATACGCCCAATAGAAGAAAAACCGATACGTCCCGTTGCTCTTGCCTGGCAAAACGAACACACTATGTCGCTTGCTTCACGTCAATTTATGGGATTTATAAAAAAATTCTTTTCACAAAAATAAGCGATATATATAAATATATCGCTTTTATATTTCCTTCCATGATTTTCTATATTTTCCCGGAGGCATTCCTACAATATTATTAAAAACAGATTGAAAATAATTAGAATTATTATAACCGCAATGAAAAGCAATTTCCGTAATTGTTAAATCTGTACTGAGTAGTAAATTCTGAGCTTCTCTAATTCTCTGTTGGATAACATATTGCATAGGTGAGTAACCCATATATTTTTTAAATGTATGTGAAAGATAATATTCACTGATATGCAGATTTTGTGCCATATTTTTTAAATTAATTTCATCAAGATAATGTTCATCAATATATTCTTTAATGTACACACCTAAATTATAATTTTCCTTTTGATTAGATGTTTTTTCTTTTTGATTTATATTATATATAATTGCCAATAATGCACATAAAATATAATTATTAATACCAGTTATATTTATATTTTGATTAACATTCAATAAAGTAAGTTCTTCAAATAAAGAAAAACAATATGCCATTTTAGGAAAAGTTTTTAATGTGGAAACCACCGGCGTTTGCATATCACTAATCAACTTATTTTTTTCCATATTTTTTATTTGCAGATTTTTTATACCTATTACATAAGCTACCGTATCATTATCATCTTCTAAGGTATTATGCAAAACTTCACTGTTGATTAAAACTAAGTCGCCTTTTTTCAAACGATACGACTTATTATCAATAGTACAATGATTTATGCCGTACTCCATAAATAAAATCTCTCCTATATTCTGATGGCGATGAAATACAGCCAACTCCTCGGAAAAACTGTTTATTTTTTGTAAATAGGATAAACAGGGCGCAAAGTTCAATTCAAAAATATCAGTGTATGATTCACTAAAATCATATTGCAACATAAAAGCTATCCTCCTTCATTATAAAATCTCTGAAAATTACAAGTAATAGAATAAAAAGCAATATTTTGAAGTAAAAACACCTATAGACCTGCCAAAAGAACAAGATTTCAGAGATATACTAGTTCAGAACTGACTATAATATATTCCAGAAGGATGATGCTTCATAAATTTATGACACTATTATAGTAGCAAATAAAACAAAAAAAATCCATACCTTTTTACAAATTACATGTAATTTATCAAAAAAATATAAAATAAGGAGAGTGTGTCAAATATGCTAAAATGGTTTTTAACAGGAATTAACAAACCAAGAATTCAAGACTCTAATGTAGTAAAAAAAATGTATCATGCTTACCGTCTTCAATTAGTAACTACAATGATATTAGGTTACGGTATGTATTATGTTATGCGTATGACTTTAGGTGTAGCTAAAAAACCTATGCTCGAAGCAGGATTTACTGCCACTCAGCTGGGTGAAATGGGCTTTGCCATGATGATAGCTATTGCCGTAGGTAAATGCGCTAACGGATTTATTGCCGATTACTGTAATATTAAAAAGATTGTACCACTGGGACTTCTCGGTGCAGCTATTGTTAATGTTATTTTAGGATTTTCTGATGCCTGGTATATTTTCGTAGCTTTATGGTTTGTAAACGGTGTCTTCCAGTCAATGGGCTCAGCACCATGTATTACCTCACTTTCTCAATGGTTTTCTAAAAGCCAGCTGGCTACGTATTACGGTGTATTCAGTATTGCACACTATGTAGGTGAAGCGGCAACGTATCTCGGTACTGCTATGATTATCCTGGCTTTTGGCTGGCATGCAGCCTTTTTTATGCCGGGTGTTGCCTGCATCGTTTTGGCTTTCATTATGTACCGCTTTATGAAAGACCGTCCTGAAACATACGGTCTGCCTAGCGCTAACGAATTTGAAGGCGAAACCAGCCAAGAAAAAGCAGAACAGAAAGTTTCCACTAAAGAAGCTCAATTAATGGTAATCAAAAACCCTTATGTATGGCTTTTAGCGGCAGCTGCTATCTGCCTTGGTATTTCCCGTTATTCCATCAGTAGCTGGGGCGTTATTTTCCTCCAGGAAGCCAAAGGTTTTGACCTTATTACAGCCGGTTCCATTATGGCTCTTTCACCAATCTTAGGCGGTGTCGGTTCTTTCTTATCCGGTTTTATTTCTGATAAAATTTTTAAATCCCGCCATTCTGTAACAACTATTGTATTCGGCATTATGATGCTTATCGGTATCGCCGGTATCTGTTATGTTCCTGCCAATTCCTATTATCTCACGGCATTATTCGTATCCATTTTCGGGTTCGGCCTCGGTGTTATCCTATGCTTTGTCGGAGGTCTCTTAGCTGTTGACCTTTGCCCTCGTAAAGCTACAGGTGCTGCTATGGGCGTAATCGGTCTTCTAGCATACGGCGGCAGCGCTGCCCAGGATTTAGTAAACGGTTTTCTGATGGATTCTGCTAAAGTTGTCGTAAACGGTGTAACAACTTACCATTTTGGTACAATCACCACATTCTGGATTGCTTCAGTTGCTATCATGACAATATTAATCGTCCCTACACTCTGGGCTAAAAGAATAAAACACGACGAAGATTAATCAAGATGGTGAATATATGAAAATTACAGTAGACACACACACACACACTTTACTTTGCCGCCATGCTTTCAGTACAGTAACGGAAAATATCCAAGCTGCTGCTGACAAGGGGCTCAAAGGTATAGGGCTGACAGAACACGGACCCGGTTATCCTGGCAGCGTAAACTATGCTTATTTCAATACGTACAGAGACATACCGTCTCAAATGTACGGCATAAAGGTTTTTCGCGGTGCAGAAGCCAATTTTATGGACTTAGACGGAACATTAGATTTTACAGATGAACAATTAAAAAAACTCGATATTGTTATTGTCAGTTGTCACAAAGAATGTCTAGCACCAAATGCCACCAAAGAACAGATAACCAGAATGATGGAAAAAACCTTAAAAAATCCTTATATAGATATTATAGGTCATCCCGATAATCCAATTTACCCTGTAGATATTGATACATTAGCCAGACTAGCTAAAGCCAACAATAAAGCTTTGGAAATAAACAACAGTTCTCCGGCTGCAAGACCAGGCAGCAAGCCAATATGCCGGGAAATTATTTCAGCCGCTAAAAAATACAATACACTATTAAGCGTCGGTTCTGATGCCCATTATCATCTGACCATCGGCAAATTTGATTATGCCTTAAAACTTTTAGAAGAATATAATATTCCTCAGGAACAGATAATAAACAGTTCATTAGAACAATTAGAAAACTTCTTGGCAAATCATCACAATAAATAGCATGGAAAGAAGTCTTGCGCTAAAATAAAAATAGTTACAATATAAAACCAATTCATTATGCTGATAAAATTAATAGCAGTATAGTGTTCTATATCCATACAGTTTTATTGGACATAAAAATTTTATACTGCTATTAATCAGTATAACAAATTAAATTAGTAAATTGGCAGAGGTGTATCATGAGTATAAATAAAATTATTAATGGACCATATTTATTGGCTCCGACAACTTCACAAATTACAATAGCTTGGGAAATGATACAATCGCATAATTTAAAACTTATTTATAGTAATGCAGAAAATACTATGATTTGTGTCAACATCCAGCATAAATGTGAACCGGCCTGCCTAGAATATATAAATGGCTGTTATTTGTATACATGCGTACTTAAGAACCTCCAAGCAGGAAGCTGCTATACCTATCAGATTTATGATAACGAACAGTTATTATCACAAGGTAAGTTCCGTACTTTTCAGGAAAAACCGGATAAAATCCGCTTAATAACAATCTCCGATTCACATCTTTTTCATACTGAAAAACAATTTAACGCTATGATAGATAAAATATCTCCCGACTTAATTCTACACAGCGGTGATATTTCCTTCGGTACAGGGTACCAACGCGAACAGTACGAACAAAATTGGTTCCAGAAAATTCCTGAAGTCCTGAAAAAAATTCCTGTATATTATGTGCCGGGAAATCACGATGACGGTAATTTCTACGAAACTTTTTTTGCCACTCCTCAAGCTGAAACGGTAAATACATTTGACAATGGCTATACTTATTCCTTTGATTACGGGAATACTCACTTTGTTATGGTTAACAGTAATCCTTGGGGACTGTTTGAAATGAATGCTGTTAATTCCGGATTGAATGCTGATAATAAGACAAAAAAATATATCTCCGATATTTTAAAATGGGTTGAAGCTGATTTAAATACGCCAAAAGCAAAAAAAGCAAAATGGCGCATTATGGTTTTACATCATCCGTATACGGATGAATTCAACAATAAATACATTGTGCCGATTGCCGAACGCAATAAAGTAAATTTAGTTATTGGCGGTCATTTACACTACTATACAAAAACAGTTTCTATAAATCCCGATGTAGGCACTAAAACAATATATATTTCACAAGGCAGCCTGCAAGATGCAGAAGCCGATATATCCAAAATAGAAGAACGCCGCTTATTTGGCGATTTTCCTGAAGTTATGGCTATAGGACATAACAACTACGGTATACTTGAAATTGACGATAATGAGCTTTGTTATAATTTATACGGCTTTACCAACAATTCATCTGAATTGGTAGACACCATAAGAATAAACCACAATCCAGATAAACTGAAAATAGAAGATATTGAAATAACACGCTTGGATAATATCGGTAACGTAGAGATATCCGCTCAAATACAAAATATAAGCAACAATCTAACTGCAGCCAAATTATCTCTTTTTGACAATAAAAAAGAACATATCATTAATCTTTTTGGCAATAAGAAAAATTCACATGTAATATTGCTGGAAGCTAATGAACAGCGAAAAGTACATCTTTTCTATCAGGCCATTGAACCTGGCAGACATGAAATACGTGTTGAAAACATTGTTCAGGACATTCTCGTTTTTGAACCGAACCAGTTATCCTTTGAACATATGAAACTGTTCGTCAGCAATGAAAATAAAGGCGATTGTCTCAATGCCAGCATTGAAGCAACTAATAATCTGGACCGTGAAATATTCACGTCCGTACCGTTATATATAAATCAGCATATTGCCGAAAGTAAAAATGTATTCTTTCGCGCTCATGAAAAAAAGAGTTTATATTTCAATTATAAATTTGAACAATCTGGCAGTTATCAAATAAGCATAGCCGATCAATTGCCAAAACAAATTCAAATCGAAGGCGGCATCCGCATTGTACCACGAATACACGATAAATCCGGGAATGGTCATTACGCTCTACTGCACGGCACACCGAAAGTAATATCATCTTCCGATAAGGTAGAAGTTTCCTTAGAATCCTATGATGATTATATTGAAATCCCCCCTAGCGAAGATTTCATTGTAAAAGATGCTTTCTGCGGCATGGTGTGGGCAAAAATAGAACGATTGGCACATAAAAGTGAAATGGGACATAATCCGTTAATGGTTAAAGGCAAATCTGTCGGCTGGGGCGCTACATATCTAATGCGAATGGTTGTAGAACGCGCCGGCGGATTAAAATGGGGCACTTGCCATGATATTACAGAATATTCCTGGCAAGGCGGTCAGGCCGATATTGGTAACTGGACACATTACACCATGTCATTTGATAAAAAATTAGGCGGTAATTCTTATTGCAATGATAAATGTGTCGCTCATATCACTGGGATAGATACTAAATGCCAACTGCGCCAGTGGGAACATGAGCCAATATTTATCGGCTATTCCTATATAGGTCATATTATCCCAGAAATAAACCGTCCTAAATATTTCACGCATATGCCTGCTAAAATCAGTCAAGTAAGATTTTATACAAATAATATTACCAGCGTAGAAAACGCTTTTATTGATAAACATCCCGAACAGCAAGGACCAAAATATACCGATTTGGCCGTATGGCTGGATTTCAAAGATATTCTTACCATAGGAACACATATTACACAGTGGCGTCATCCGGCTATTTACAATCCTGAATTCAAAACAGCTAAAAAATACTGGCAGTTTAGGCAGCTAAAAATAAAAGCTGTTATTCCGATACGTGCATCTATAAAAACTACGGTCGAAGTATCTGATGATGGTTCCACCGTAAAGAATGCAAAAAAAATCACCGTAAAAGACGGTACAAATTATATTGATCTATCCTGTCTGCCTCAAGCACAGTACATTCGTCTCATTACAGAAATGACAGCTGATGTAGGCAGCGATGGAACTTTTATCCCTGAACTGAAAGAATACCAGATATCCGCTTCCAACGGATTGAATTTCACAGACATAAACTGGTCCACACGCAATGACTGGGAAAAAGGTACTTTCACAGGAGCCACGGGTTTTGCGCCTGTAGGACGTCTGCGTGAATATCCTGAATACACGGATATAATTCACGGTTAAAAAAGTTGTGCAAAGTGACGAAAGTTACTTCCATCATAAAATCTTCTCTCTTTAAAACTCATTCATTAATTTGAATGAGTTTTTTTTATAATAAACAAGATATTTAAGTATATTCGACAATAATATAACAATAATTTATAGATAATAAAAACTGATAGTTGATATAATTCAAATATATTGAAAATTAATAAATAAATCTAGATTTATAAAACAATTTATTAAAATCAAGGAGTATCATTATGAAAGTCAATTTGTTAAACAAAAAAATTTTAGGCACTCTTTTAGCTACTTTAATCTGCTGTAGTACAGCTCTGGCAGCTGAACCAGCAGAAGGCGTACAAATCTTAAAATATGACAGACCGGCTAATATGTCATATCTGCCGGACAATTTCCGTACGGCACAAAGCATTTACAAAAGTCCCAACCAAAATACACCATCCAGAGAAGGCTTGGATAAACTGAGACTATCCGGCAGCAGTTTCTTTGCAAAAAAAGAATTCAGTGAAATGATGAAATATCTGCCTCAAAAAGATGTTGTTATTCTAGATTTACGCAATGAATCACACGGTTATATCAATGATAACGCTATAAGCTGGTACAGCAGATACAAGACTATCAACAAAGGTTTAACTGCAGCGCAAATTGATAAACGCGAACATGAATTATTAAATAATGCTCTCAATAATAAAAATGTTGATATTGCTATACAAAATAAAGATAAATCCGTAAAAGCTTTCATTAATGAAAAAGTTGATTCCGTTATGACGGAAAAAGAATTTGTCGAATCACAGGGCATAAAATACCATCGTATTCCTGTAATGGATTACAGTGCACCTACCGTTCAAAATGTTGATGATTTCTTATCCTTCTATAAAAGCCTGCCAAAAAATGCGTGGATACATGCCCATTGTGAAGCCGGTGTAGGTCGTACTACTATGTTTTTAAGCATGATTGATATGATAAATAATGCTGATAAACTAAGCTATGATGAAATTATGTCTCGTCAGGTATTACTCGGCGGACAGGATGTTAGAAAATCCACTTCTAGTGACCCGTATAAAAAAGCAAATTATCCGAAACGTGCTGCTTTTACTAAACATTTTTATGATTATGTCAAAGCAAATCCAGATTTAAAAATGTCGTACAGTGCATGGGCAAAACAGCAGGGATATCAAGATTAATTATTAATCATCTACACTTAATACGTTAGGAAGTTTTACTATGAAAAAATTAGTCCAAAAGAAAATGCTATTGTCTTTAGCAATTTCATTTTCCGTAATGTTGGAAACTGTAAGTATCAGCTTCGCTGAACAAATAACAGAAAAAACTCCAACGCCGACAGTACCCGTTGTCGCAAAAGTCAACCAACAGAATTTAAACATCGTAAAAAATGGACCAGCTCTTGCCTTAAAAATAGACAGACAGGATATTTATCAACTGCCACGCAATTTTCGCACAGGCAATGATAAATTCACCGGCATAACAAAAGACGGTAAAATTCCTTCCAGAGTCGGCATGGATAAAATGAATGTATCGGCCAGCAGTACTTTTTCCGAAAAAGAACTCGAAGCAATTTTAGACAATATTCCTGTAAAACCAAACCAGTTCTACGATATCGACCTCAGAGGTGAATCACATGGTTATATAAACGGAACTTCCGTCAGCTGGTTCGCCGACCATAATTGGGGTAATGATGGCAGAAGTCAGGAAATAATTGAAAATCTGGAAAAAGAACAATTAGAACAAGTAAAAAATTCCTCACCTGTTATGATTTACCGTTTTGATGATAGCAAAAACGTTCTGCTTACTCCAACAGTAATGGACGTAAATAAAGTACGTACAGAAGAAGAACTGGTTAAAGACCACGGTGCTAATTATTTCAGACTGGCACTTTCAGACCATTTCCGCCCTGAAGATGGCGATGTTGACAAATTCCTCAACTTCTATAAGCAATTGCCGAAAGATGCCTGGCTACATTACCATTGCTTTGCCGGTATGGGACGTACGACAATCTTCATGGTAATGCACGATATTTTAAAAAATGCTAAAAATGTAAGTTTTGATGATATCATTCAGCGCCAGAAGCTCATCGGTATTGTCGATTTAAGCGAAATTCCGGATAGTAAAAAAAATTGGGGAAGAAAAGCATATATCGAACGATACCAGTTTGTAAAACATTTTTATGACTATGTAAAAGCAAATCCTAATTTGAAAAAATCCTGGTCGCAATGGGCCAAAGAACACAGTTATGAAACATATACACCGGATTATGCTGGTTATATCTGGCGAATTGACGCCGAAAACAAAACCGAATTGCCGAGAAATTTCCGCACTTCCAATTCTAATTTCAAAACAGTAAATCCGAAATATGATTTAGATGCAAATTACATTCCGTCGAAAAAAGGATTAGATACATTAAATGTTTCCGGCAGTGCTCAATTTTCCGTCAGTCAATTTCAGGAACTTGTCAAAAATCTAAAATCACAGACTGTAAATCCGATTTATATCATCGATTTAAGACAGGAATCACACGGTTTCTTTAATAATAGTAAAGCCGTAAGCTGGTACGGCCACCGTGATTGGTCCAATATTGATAAAACAATCAGTCAAATTATCAAAGATGAACATAATCGTTTAAATGATGCTAAAAATAAAACGGTAATTACGGGTATCATTAAATCCGATAAAACAGTCAGCACAGATAAAGAAAACGTAAAATCAGTATTGACAGAAAAAGAATTAGTGGAACGCGCCGGCTTAAATTATGTGCGTATTACAGCTACTGACCATGTATGGCCGTCGCCAGAAAATATTGACCAATTTATCAATCTGTACAAGAAACTGCCGCAAAAATCATGGCTGCATTTCCACTGCGAGGCTGGTGAAGGACGTACTACAGCTTATATGGCAATGTATGATATGATGAAAAATCCCGATGTATCCTTAAAGGATATTCTGTACCGTCAGCATTTACTCGGCGGTAATTATGTTGCTTATACTATAAAAAATCCAAAATCCAGTGAATGGAAAGCAGATTATTATCATCAAAAGGCACAGATGATTAATAAATTCTATCAGTACGTTCAGGAAAATCATCAGGATAATTACCAAACTTCCTGGTCCGACTGGTTAAAAACACATGAATAACAACAAAGGTATTGCAGTGAAGCCTATTTCGATAACACCTTCACTGCAATACTTAATATACTACAGTAAATATTAAAACTCGGAGAAATTATCATGTATAAAAAATTTTTTTCTATGACAATACCAATGATATTAACAACAGCCGCAACAACCGGCATAACATTTGCCGCTTCCAATCCTTTCAGCGATGTTCCAACCGACAGCTGGGCATACGAAGCAGTCAATCAACTTGCCCATGACGGAGTAATAGACGGATATCCTGATGGTACCTACAGAGGACAAAAGAATATGACCCGTTTTGAAATGGCGCAAATTGTTGCCAGAGCCATGACGAAAACAGATTTATCTAAAGCAGATAAAGCAACAGTCGATAAACTTGCAGCCGAATTCAGTGAAGAATTAAATAATTTGGGTGTACGTGTTTCCGACCTCGAAAAAAAATCCGACAATCTCAAATGGAGCGGAAAATTAAAATACAAATATAAACAGCAAAACCATGATGTCGGTAAAGATAAACGCTCCAATAAAATAGAAGTCCGCATGGAGCCTAAAGCCTATATTGGTGATACCGGCTGGACGGCCAATGCCCGTATCAAATATGTATTTCAACCAGAAAAAGCTTCCAATGCAGACATGACCGTAGACCGTGCCTATGTAAAAGGGCCGTTATTTGGTACCACTGTAACGGCAGGTCTTACACCAATAGATGTCACCCAAGGCGTATTATTCGATGATGCTTTAACTGGTATTACATCTGAATTCGGCAGTGATGTGCTCAACACAAAAATATATCTAGGACGCTACAGTGAAGTCGGTCATGATAACAAAGAAGACAACCAATCTAACAAGGATATCACCGCCGATTATTACGGCGTGCAATTTGATTATACACCAACTGATAAACTGGCCTTAAACGCCGGTTATATAAACTTAAACGGACTTGATAATAATAAATTAATCACGGTAAAAGATAATGAAGCCAATATCTGGTACGCCGGAACCGATTATGAATTTATAGATAATCTACATTTTGTCGGTGAATTCGTCCAAAATACCGATGCTGAAAAATACAAGAATGCTTACTTTATGGAACTCCGCTATAAAGAAGCCAAAGCGCATGACCCAGGTTCCTGGGGAATGTATGCTGGCTATCGCAGTTTTGGCGATAACGTTACCATTGAAACAAATTTTGATGATGCTGATGCCAATCAAAAAGGTTTTGTTCTCGGTGCTTCCTATACATTTGCTGATAATATCATGGGACAGTTGCAATACTTCAATGGTAAAGATATTTCTACTGATACAGATGCTGATACTGTTTATGGTAATATCGAATTTAAATTCTAATAACCACCTACTCAAATAAAAAAAGAGTTATAACAAAACCATTTTATGCTTTGTTATAACTCTTTTTTCTCTAGTTAATTAGTTTTTTGGCAAGTTCCACTGCTTCCACGCCGTCAGCGGCATAAGCATCAGCGCCGACTTTATCTGCATATTCTCTCGTTACTACGGCTCCGCCAATCATCACTTTTGTATTAAAACCGCTTTTTTTCAATTCTGCCATAACTTCATCTATTTGAGTAATAGTCGTTGTCATCAAAGAACATAAACCTATCATATCGGCGTTATTTTCCCTTGCCGCTTTTATGATAGTTTCTTTATCTACATCTTTACCGAGATCGATGACACGATAACCGTTATTTTCCAAAAGCGCAGCTACAATGTTCTTACCCAAATCATGGATATCGCCTTTTACTGTTGCTATGACGATTTTTCCCTTATCATTGATACTGTCAGCCGGGATATATTCTTTTATTTTTAAGAAGGCTTCTCTCATGGCCTCTGCCGAAAGCATTACCTGCGGCAAAAATATTTTTTTCGCACCGAAATCCTTGCCTACTACATTCATTGCCGCGCTAAGTGCTTTATCGGTAATTTCATTCGGTTTATATCCGTCATCCAGCGCTTTCTGCACCATATCGGCAATTGCTTCTTTTTCACCGCTGATAATAGCATTTTTTATATCTTCAATTATATTACCGCTCAATGCTGCCGTTTTTGCTTTAGCCACCGGCACGTTCTGTCCGGAATGATTTAAACTGTAATCACGGCCGCTCGGGTCTTTACCCAATAGAGCACTCGCTGCTGACAGCACATTTTGCATACTGTCATCATACGGGTTCATAATCGGCGCATCAAGACCTGCTGCCAAACACATTGCAAAAAACGTGCTGTTTATAAGCGGGCGGTTCGGTAAGCCAAAGGAAATATTGCTAAGACCCATTGTAGTAGGCGCGCCTATATGCTTGCGATACAGCCGCAGCGTTTCCAAAACTTCATTGCAGGCATCTTTATCCGCCGCAATCGTCATGACAAGTGCATCAAGCAGAAAATCACTGTCTTTTAAACCGTATTTTTTCGCTTCGGCTATAATTTTCTGAGCTACAACCAATCTATCCTCTGCTTTTTTTGGTATGCCTTCTTCTGACAAAGGCAGACATAAAATAGCCGCACCATACCGTTTCGCTAACGGAATAAAATATTTAAGTCTGTCCGGCTCTGCACTGACGGAATTGATAAGTGCCCGTCCCGGATATGCTTTAAGCCCTGCTTCCAACGCTTTGGCATCACTTGTATCAATAGCCAGCGGCGTATTTACAAGCTGCGATATTTCCATAACAGCTTTTGCCATAGCCTCTTCCTGATCAATTCCTGCTACGCCCATATTCACATCCAGAATTTGCGCGCCTGCCTGTGTCTGCTCAATTGCCTCGCGCTTAACAGAAATAAACGAACCGTTTCTTATCTCCGCCGCCAGTTTTTTACGACCTGTCGGATTAATCCGCTCACCGATTAAACGAGTCGGCAAATCTCTGCCGATAAATACCGTCTTGGAACGGCTGGCAAGCGCCAGATTTTCACTCGGCATTTTGCGTACCGGTTCTTTCACTCCTTCAAGCGCTTTTTTTATCGCTCTGATATGTTCCGGTGTTGTACCGCAACAGCCGCCGATGAAAGTAGCTCCTGCTTTTACCAGCTCCGGCGCCCATTTGCCAAAATCCTCCGGCGTCATTGGAAAAACCGTCTTTCCGTCTATAAGATGCGGCATTCCGGCATTCGGCTGAATACTGATAGGACAAGCGCAGTTTTCCGCCAGCTCTTTTACTATCGGCACCAGCTGCTCAGGTCCAAGCGAACAGTTTGCTCCGATAATATCTGCTCCCATTGCCGATAAAATAACGGCTGCCGACTGCGGGTCCGTTCCCGTTACGGTGCGTCCGTCTTCACTAAACGACAGCTGACAGATTACAGGCAGATTGCAGGCATCTTTGGCAGCCAGCAGTGCCGCACGCATTTCCTGAATTTCAATACATGTTTCAATCAAAATATAATCCGCTCCGGCAGAAGCTAAAATTTTTGCCTGTTCCAGATAATTTTTATAAACATCATCAAAATCCAACTCGCCGAGCGGCTTTATAAAGCCTCCCGTCGGTCCCATAGCTCCGGCTATTTTGGCTTTGCCGCCGGAAGCTATTTTCACATTCTGCACGGCAGCTCTGTTTACTTCCTCCATACGGTCAGATAAATTATATTCTGCCAATTTTATGCCTGAAGCACCAAAAGTATTTGTTTCTATTATATCCGAACCTGCCTCAAAATAAGCACGATGCACTTCCTGCACCAGTTTCGGATTGGTTATATTTAAAAGTTCCGGACAATCACCCGGTTTCATTCCTGCATTTTGCAGCATAGTGCCGATGGCACCGTCAAAAATCTGTATCATAAATATTAATTCCCTTCATTTGAAAATTCATCTTTCACAATAGGTTCGAAAGCTCTCGTTCGAAAATTGCAATCTGTCTTCGGGCAGAATTTGCATGACTGTTTTTCCGTTTCCACATCGTCCGTTTTTGGTACAAGACCGATTATAGCCGTAATCGATTTACGTGGCGTAAGCATAAGTGACGACGTTACACTTATACCGATTTCTTCCGCTTTGGAAAGTTCCAGCATACGCATCTGACATTCAATAGGCCAGTCACCATAACCGGGACTGAACCGCCAGCGGCGCACGAAGCCTTTCACAGCAAATTTCTGGTCAACCGTTTTTTCAATGCCATCTGCTACCTGTTCTACCGCCGTAGTGGCAGCGGCATCCATAAGCACGGCTAGAGTATATTCGCCGTCTTTAAAACGACGCGCTATCTCTTCTTCCACCGCCTCACCGATAGTAACCGCCATAATAATGACTTTCTGCGCGCGGCAGAGATGTTGAGTTACTTTCTTACCTTCCAGCTTAAACGGTACAGGCGCAAGCACTATACCGTTTTGTGCATCATAATCATAAACTTCCCATGAACCGCACGGTTCGGCAGAATATAAAATTTCACGGCATGCTTCCTTTACCGTTTTTTTATTAAAATCCGGTGCTTTATTCAACCCGGCATAACGTCTCGTCTCCTTGATATCAATCGACATTAACGCTGTATTGTATTTAGGCATGATATATCTTCCTTTAAAATAGTATCTAATGCAAAATTGTATCATAAAAGTGAACATATTTACACTGGCAAAAAATAATTTTATTTTTTATTGCCATTCTTTCCGTTCATAAGCTACAATATATTAGTTATATCAGTTGAATTAATCAGAGAAAGGAAGCTTCCATGGAATATTTACAGATAGATGAAATTCTGCCAAATCCGTTTCAGCCGAGACGCGAATTTCCCGCTGAAGAAATGGCACTTTTGGCAAAATCCATTAAAGAATACGGCATTATCGAACCGCTGATCGTACGCATAAATACCCGCGACAAATTCGAACTCGTTGCCGGTGAGCGCCGTTTGCGCGCCGCTCAAATGGCGGGACTGCACGAAGTACCGGTAATCCTGAAAGATTACGATGACAGAAAAACAGCCCAAATCGCCCTGATTGAAAATCTGCAACGCAGTAATTTAAATACTATGGAAGAAGCTCATGCCTATAAATCCTTAACAGATAAATTCTGTATGACACAGGAAGAAATTGCTCGCAAAGTCGGCAAAAGCCGCTCTCATATAGCCAATTTCATACGCCTGCTGCAGCTAAGCCCTGCCGTACAGAACATGCTTTCCGACGGAACGCTCAATATGGGACAGGCCAAGCCGCTGCTTTCCCTTAAAGATGAAACACTGCAAAAAAAAGCAGCCGATTTAATTATAAAAAAAGAACTCTCTGCCCGTAAAGCCGAACAGCTCGTCAAAAATATCCTCCATGATAACTCTGTTTTAGAAACAATCGTCAAACAGACACCAGAACAGATTTATCTTAAAGATGCTGCCGAACGGCTTAAACAAATTCTCGGTACCAATGTAAACATCAAACAGGGCAAAAAAAAATCACGTATTGAAATAGAGTTTTACAATGAAGCCGATTTGGACAGGCTAATCGATTTACTAATGAAAAAACAACAATCATCCTCCCCCAGAGTAATTGATTTCAATGTATGAATAACAAAATATTTTACAAAAAAAATATCGAATGATATAATAGAGCTGGTTTATTATAGACTGTTTCCTATCACGGAACAGTCTTTTTTGCCATCTACATAGAAAGGAGCTTTTTCATGCTAAATCAGATTATACAGGATAATCTAGCTACAATATTGATTGCTATGACCGTTTTACTGGTCTTATTGATTATTTTATCCATTATCATGCTGGTAAAACTAAGCCACGCTAAAAAGCGTTATAAAATGCTGCTCAACGGTGCAACCGGCGAAGATTTGGAAAACATTATCGCTGATAATATCGCCCAGATGAATGAACTTGTCGTAAAAAACAATAAAATCGATGAAGATTATGCTGCCATGCGTACTTTATTTGAAAAATCACTGCAAAAAGTAGCAGTATACCGCTTCAGCGCTTTTCACGACATGGGCGGTGATATGAGCTACGCCGTTGCCATGCTCGACCATCATAATAACGGTGTTATCTTCTCTTCCATTTTCGGTCGTCAAGAGTCCTGCACCTACGTCAAACCGATAGAAAACGGCATATCCAAATATCCGCTCAGTGAAGAAGAAAATAAAGTTTTACAGGAAGCTATCGCAAAATAAACAACAAAAGCACTTTTCCTTCAAAGGAAAAGTGCTTTTTTTATGAATAAAATCAATCAACCGTAGGCATAAATAAAGCCGGCATATTATTTATCGTGTCCGTTACTTTCTGCTCCGTTTCCATCGCTTTATTATGAATTCGTTCCGCCTCACCGAGCTCCTTGTAATCACTCTTATAAATACCATCTGCATATTTTTTCCAAGCCTGAATACTGTACGATGCACTCTCCATTCGTAGTTCGTGCAAATGACGCGCACCGAGCGGTATCTGATTGTTCTGCAGATAATTGTACCAGTCCTGATAAGCCGGTATTACTTTATTTTCAATATAAGATTTCAATAAAGCCCTTTGACTGTCCGACGGATTATTCTTCAGTCCTTCTGCCAATACCGTAAACTCACTTTTCAACTGACCGAAACGCGCATTGCTCCTGTCCAAATCTGTTTTGGTCGAAGCCAGATAACTACTGATGTCCTCGCGGTATAATTTTGCAATAGTATTCAAATAATCCTGGTAATTATCCACACTCGTCACCTGCCATACATCCTCATCATTCTTTGTCATTGTTATATGCAGGTCAAAATCCGTCTGTGTGTATTTATCCATTACCGCCAAAACAACGGCGGCATGCGTATCATCCGTCATTTCAATGGATTTTACCTCTTTCAGTCCGATATTGAACAGTAAAGAGCGATTGACAAGTTCTGCATAATCTATGCCGAGCTGACGGCCTTTAAGCATTGAATTATAATTATAACGCTGCCAATTTCCTGTCTGAACATATTTATCTATACTTTGAATAACGCCGTCGGTAATAATCGGTTCTATTATCGCATAAAATGTCTGATAAATACTTCGCTCCGTCTGCGTATAAATCGTATCATTAGCAAAAATATCATCACATAAAATTTTATAATTAGGTGAAATTACCGCTTTAAAATCCACATATTTATGAAGTTCCTCCACATTGCGCTCATCCAGAGCTGTTTGCAACTTCTGCAGTGAATATTCCGGACTGTGCGTATGATTGTAATAAAAATGATACGCTCCGCCTATTAAGACTCCTACTAAAACAATAATCAGAAAAAAACAGCCGAATATTCTCTCCCGATAACGTGCAATACGCCTTTTACGTATATTCTGTTTCCATTTATCATCATTCATTGTAAAAATTCTCCACTAAACAAAATTATACATATTCTATTTACCGTTCATTTTTCTTTTTACAGCAAAAGAAAAATGAATCAAAAAGAAAACTTTTTTAACGTTTCGCTTACGCTGCACCGGGCTAGCCTTCGTGACTGTTATATGAATACAGTCGGTACAACGGCTCGAAACGCTTAATATCTAGCTCGTGCCTTCGATTTTTCAGTAAGAACTTAAATTGAGCTGAAAAACACTGAATTTGCTAGTCATCTCAGACCTTTGTTCCATATTTAAAGTATTTTCACGGTAGCAAAACCGCTAGATAAACTATTAAAAAGAAAAATTGCCCGGCGCAAACCGGCACTTTTAAAATTTTTTCTTTAAGTTCGTTTTCTTTAAAATCAACTAGCATATCAGATTTAAAAATTTATATATAAAATTATACAACACAGTCAAAAATTTTTACAATCAATTCAAAAAATCCACTGTTTTTTATTTCTACTAGTTTAAAATTAATTTAAAAGTAATAATATGATATTTTCCTTATTCAGATTGGAGAGATTTTTATGAAGCAGCCAATACAAGCCGTAATTTTCGATATGGACGGTTTGATGTTTGATACGGAACGTATTTCCTTTCTTTGTTTTAGCAAAGCACTAAAAACGTATAATCTCACACTTGATGAAGTATTTTTCGGCAGAACTATCGGTACGAATATAAAAGTTACCGAACAGTTGTATCTGGAACAGTTCGGCGCAGATTTGCCGTTTGCAAAAGTTTACCGTCAAAAAGCGCTTTTTGTTAAACAGTATATTGAAACGCACAATGTGCCAGTAAAAAAGGGATTATACGAACTTCTTGCCTTTTTGCGGCAACACAAAATCAAAACCGCCGTTGCCACTTCTTCCAACCGTGAAAATGCACTGCATCTTTTAAACAGCGCACAAGTTGCCAATTATTTTGATTATATCCTCTGCGGTGATGAAGTGACAAAATCTAAGCCTGAACCGGAAATTTTTCTTAAGACAGCGGAGAAATTATCCTGTACGCCGCAAAACTGCCTTGTATTGGAAGACTCTCCCAAAGGAATTTTGGCGGCTCACCGCGCCGGCATGAAAGTAATCTTAATTCCCGATATGGCAGAAGTTGATGAAACAACGAAAAACCTTGCTATGACAACACTTCATTCATTATCCGAAGTGGCTGATTATCTAAATTCGGAAAATCTCATAAAAAAACAATTGTAAACTTTACAAAAAAGTATTGACAATATTTATCTACTGTGCAATAATATGAGAAAATAAATGCGAAAATTTAATACTTGCCTTATGAAACCTATGAGGTGGAGATAAAAATATGAAATGCACTTACAGAGAGTAGGGG
>OGYT01000242.1_pt1 | contig 43391 bp, 22 predicted proteins | sample 1576631 | NCBI WGS metagenome assembly OGYT01 (sample SAMEA3541588, study PRJEB24748) | human gut metagenome | biome: human gut; feature: human-associated habitat; material: faeces | place: China | collected 2012
AAAACAAATCAGCCGCTATCCATGCCATCGGATCACCGTAACAAACAGCGATAAAGCCGAAAGCCGGGACGGCATAAATACTGACGAGAATACGTGCAATCATCTCCGACACTCCCGAAAACATAGCGAGATTAGTATATCCCACCCCCTGAATGGTATAACGCAGGATACAAAGTAACCCAAGCATCGGGAAGAAAGAGACTGATATATGCAGGAAAAGTTCTGTTTTCTCCAAAATCTCAATTTCCGACGGATCAACAAAAATCAAGGCAAAAGATTTGGCTCCCAGCATCAGAATCAAGAAAGTGACGGCTGTATAGATAACCATCATCAGCGTGCTGGCTTTAATCCCCGACCAAATACGTTCAGGCTTTCCGGCACCGTAATTCTGACCGCTAAAGGTAGCCATAGCCATACCCAGACTCTCCAACGGACAAAGGAAAAACATTTTGATACGCATCGCAGAAGTAAAAGCTGCCACACACGCCGTACCCAACGCATTATTCGCACTCTGAAGCATGATACTGCCAATGGCCGTAATGGAGAACTGCAATCCCATAGGAACGCCAATGGAAAGCAACGTCTTCGCCAGCTTCGACTGATACTTCCGTTCTTTCGGCGTGCCCCGCAGAATGTCAAACTTCCGATACATATAAACGTAACAAAGAAAAGCGGAAACTCCCTGCGAAAAGACAGTAGCAATGGCAGCTCCCATCACTCCCCAGCCCAGTACCAAAATACAGAATAAATCGAGAATAATATTGAGCACCGTAGCCAGTACCAAGAAATAGAAAGGTGTCTTACTATCTCCCAAAGCACGGATAATGCTCGACAACAGATTATAAAAGAAAGTACAAGGTATCCCAATAAAAGTAACAAGCAGATAAGCATACGCTCCTTCAAAGATATTCTCTGGTGTACGCATCATCTTTAGGATATCCGCACAATAAATACTGGTAAAGATGGCTATGACCACAGACATCACAACAGCAAGTTGCAGACTGACGGAAACGTAACTGCGCATCGTACTATAATCCCTCGCCCCAAACTTCTGTGCCACGGGGATACCGAATCCTCCACAACATCCGTTGCAGAAACCCAGAATAAGAAACACAACGGATGTACTAGCCCCGACAGAGGCTAACGCATTAATACCCAAAAACTTTCCTACGATTGCAGCATCAACAAGCGAATACGTTTGCTGCAACAGATTGCCGAACAAAAGCGGCAGAGTGAAATTAAAAATCAGAGGTAATGCCGGCCCTGCCGTCATCTCTTTAGAAGTTGCCATACGTCTATGTCCTAAAAATTGGCTGCAAAGATACAGAAAAATCCGGTTGAAAGATTCTAATCCCGCACCCTCTTTTTATTGACATAAATCAAAAAAAGACGAAGTGCCGGCAACTGTCTATCTCTTCACCAGTCTTTTCGGCGAACCATGCCAGGAACAACCCAGACAATAAACTTCCGTCAAATCAAATCCATCGGTGGAAGCTACCGGATCTTTAGGCACAACTTCTCCATTTTCGAGTACATAGACCAAAAGACGCTCTTTACGGTCATTCACCACATATAGGGCAGCAATCTTGCATTGCGGACATAATAACTTTCTCATGCCGCAAAGATACGCATAGTTTCCAGCAACGGCAATCATTCCAGTGGAAGTTCTTTGCAGAATATGCGATCAGTTTATTATCTTTGCCGAAGTGAAGCCAGCCTCCAAAGCCAAAAGAAAACAAATGGAAACAGATAAAAAACCGCGTATCACTCAGGAAAAGAGAACCGTAGAGATCATGATCCGTCTCTATTGCCGGAAAAAAGAGAAGAATGCAACTCTTTGTCCGGAGTGCGAAGAGTTGCTCCGCTACGCACATGCCCGTCTTGACCACTGTCCGTTCGGAGAGAAAAAAAGCTCGTGCAAGAAGTGTCCCGTACATTGTTATAAGCCTGCCATGCGCAAACGGATGCGAGAGGTTATGCGGTTCTCCGGTCCCAGAATGTTATTCTATGCCCCTTTAGAGGTGATACGCCATTTATTCTCCTGAGCGGCAAAGCTATACCGGCAAAATAGTCTTAACGGTTTTTCCAGAATCCCGGATAGAAGAGTAACAGAACACTGAAAAGTTCCAGTCTACCTATCAACATCAGAAAAGAAAGAACCCATTTTGCCAAGTCCGGCAAAGAATTCCACGAGTATGCGGGACCGCAACTACCCAATCCCGGTCCCACGTTACCGATACTGGAGATTACCGTACTGACCGATTCGGAGAAACCGACTCCTAAAAATAAAAGAATCGTCCAGCCGATCAGAATAATCACCAGATAAAAAGCAAAGAACAGTAATACAGTCGTTACGATGGAAGAAGATACGGTTTGTTTGTTAACCCGTACCGGAAGCACCGCATTCGGATGAAGCAGATGTTTGAATTCATTCCGGATGGTCCGCGCCACAATCAGTAACCGCATATTCTTGATACCTCCGCTGGTAGATCCCGTACAACCTCCCGAAAGCATCGCTATAAACAGCAACAGCCACGTGAAAGGAGGCCACAAATTATAGTCATCCGTCGCAAAGCCGCAGGATGTATGCACCGTAGCTACCTGAAACAATGATTTACGAAAAGCCAGCTCCCATCCATAGTTGTTCTGAAATACGAGTGCCAAAGTGATAAGCAATGTCAATATCCCGACAGAGCCCAGAAACCAATGCGTTTCTTCATCTTTAAACAAGCGGCCGACTTTTCCTTTCAGACACATCAGGAATAAGGAAAAGTTAATACTGGAGATAATCATAAAGATAGCGACAACATACTCGATATACGGAGAATTCCAGTAAGAAATACTGTTTTGTTTGGTAGAATATCCTCCTGTCGCCGTAGTAGCAAATGATTGACAAATGGCATCAAATAAATCCATTCCGCCAAACATCAGCAGGATCGTCTCCGAAACGGTCAATATCAGATAAACAGTCCACAGCCATTTCGCCATTACATTGATTTTGGGATGCGTGCGGTCATGAGTCACTCCGGTAGTCTCGGCAGAAAAGAGCTGTACGCCGCCTGTGGTAAAGATCGGGAGAATAGCAATCGTAAAAAAGACAATCCCCAGTCCACCAATCCACTGCGTCAGGCTTCGCCAAAACAGCATCCCATGTGAAAGGGACTCGATATCATCGAGTATCGTAGCTCCTGTGGTAGTGAATCCGGACATCGTTTCGAAGAAAGCATTGGCGATGGTATCAATGCTCCCGCTGAAATAAAAAGGAAGCATCCCGAAAACGGTAAAGAATATCCATGAAAGAGTGACGACACAATATCCGTCCCGGCGGCTCATCTTATTCTCCGCTCCCCGTCCGTAAAGCAATAATAATCCTCCTGCATCGGCAAGTAATTGATTATCAGCGACTTATACCATTTTATTGTAACTATTATTAACCTCCTTATTTTGAGGAGGTTTTCTTTTTAACACTTACCAGTTGATATTTGTTGGTATCAATTATTCCATATACTTTTGGCTCAAATTTCATTCCTGCCCCTCAAAAACGAGCAACAGTTGATACAAATTTGTAAGAGATGATACAACGTGAGACGCTGTGAGAATCACAACTCTACGCCACTCGTCTATTATGGGTACAATCGTGAGACGCTATGAGACGCTATGAGACAAAAGTGTAGACTTAAATAGATACCTCATATGAACATCATCAAGCATTGTAAGTGTTGTGGAGTTCAGTTCGTTGCGCATAGAATGGCAACGCTGTACTGTTCCAAAGCATGCAACGCAAAGGCAACAAGAGTTCGTAAAAAAAAGAACCTTGAGAAAGAGTATCAAGAGCTCCAGAATGACATAGAACTGTCACAGGAGACAACTGCCGCTCCTGCCGAATTTCTAAGCCCTGCTCAAGCAGCAATACTGCTTGGGGTTAGTCGTGCTACCATATATAGGTATGCACTTGCCGGGACTATCAAAGCTGTTCAATTTAGAGGTTTGACTATTATTAGAAAGTCTGATATCGAGAAGGCTTTTGACAATGCTCCTGATTATAAGAAACGTCCATCGTTTAGCAAGAAGAAAGAAGATTCAGAATACTACACTACCAGTGAAATCTCAGAGAAATATCATATTAGGCGCAAGGCTATTTTAGCTCGTTGTGAACGTTTCAACATTCCTAAGGTCTATGAAGGACGTAATACCTTTTTTAAGAAAGCTTATGTTGATGCTCATTTTGCAGAGTTGATTGAAGAAATCGACTTGGCCAACTATTACACCACCCAGCAGATCATGGAGAAATTCAACATGTCGAAGCCCAATGTCCTTACCTTCGTCTATAGGAATAACATCCCTCGCATTAATCGTGGGAAATTGGTTTATTACTCTAAAGTCCATATCGACAATTATAAGCGAAAAGGTGAAGATGTAGATGCTAACTGGTACAGTTACGATGAAATAAAAGAAAAGTACGGTCTCAGCATGGACCAAATTAGTTATCACATACGTCATGAGAATATAAAGACGGAGAAGCGTGGAAAGTTCACCATGATATTCAGATCTGAGTTTGATGAGATTGTAATCAAAGGAAAGTTCAGAAACGTAGAACGAGACCCTGAGACAGGAAGGTTCAATTTTGAGAACAAGCCAAAACTTATCCCCCGAACCAAAACTGATAATGCCAAAGTTCCAGATACACCTGATGGGTATTTTTCAACAGAAGACATAAGTAAGAAATACTCCATAAACGTCAGACATGTGCAGAAAATAACCAGAGAAGCAAGAATCCCCAAAATATCATTGGGAGGATTCAACTTCTTTGAGATACCCAGTGCCCTTGCTCTTTTTGGGGCTACACAGCTTCAAGATGGAGTAAAAGAATGGATTGCTCCAGAGGAAATGGAAAAACAATTATTGCTGTCCGGTAAAAATTAAAATGCATAAAATATCTGTCCGAATTGCCTATAAAAAGGCAGTTCGGCGTTTTCCTTCAAAAAGCAAGGCCTCTTAATCAAAGAGTGTTGATTCTGGAGGTGATAAATTGGACTGGTTAATGATTTTCAACCATGCTTTTTCCGGATTTTCACAGAACATATAGAGGTCAAGGTAATACATGAGTGTTTGCCTTATCATTGTTACAAGATTTGAGAAACTCCATTTGTGTCTAATTCGCTTTCTTATGACAGATAATAGCAAGTTTGCAATAAGTGTTACCCATATCTGTGTTTTGATTGCGTTTACGCTCTCTCCAAAGAAGTATCTGAGTGGAAAATTCTGCTTCAACTGCTTAAACAGGCTCTCTATCTGCCAGCGCCGTAAATAAATGGCAATAATTTCTTCCGGTTCCAACTCAAAGTTATTGGTCAGAAGAACGCTTGAGTACTTCTTCTTTTCCTCCCAATACTCTATCCGACGTGAAACATGTGTTATATCGTCCTTTTTAAGTTTTATCGTATGATCGCTTAGTACAACCAACCCATATTTATTCACAAGAAAATGGCCGTTAAGAGGGGTGTAGCGTAAGTTCTTCTTCATTTTGGTTACATAAAAGACTCCGTTGTCTGTAAATTCTTGAAAGACCTTATAGTCGATATATGCCCTATCCATGGCTATGAATGCCCCACTTGTCAGCTTTAGTTTAGTAAGCATAACATGATCGTGAGTTGCTGCCGATGTGAAATGAATGTTATAAGGCACTCCTTCCTCGGCTTTGAGCACAGTGTGAACCTTTATGCCTCCTTTCTTCTTTCCATGCTTGGGATTGCGGCCCGCACCTTTCAAAACGTTTGAAAACAGTGTTATTGTAGTAGAATCCATAATGTGCAGCAAGCGCTCCCAAGCCTTGTCTGTTCGGCTGTCCGCTAAATCATTTTTGTATTTCCGGTATAGGGAGAAATATATCTGCTCAAAGAACTCATTGCTGCGCCTATTGTTGGCTTCGGCCAAAGTGCTGCGTTTTACCATGTAATCTATGCCTAGGTGATTGATCTTATTTGCCTCAGAGAGCATTCCTATTACAATTTCACGCAGAGAATCATAGCGCATCAGCACGGCGTAGGGCATGATTACAAAGTGAGAGTAGCCGTCTAACTTCTTCACGTAGCGCTCATGCATGCCTTTTCGGCTTATCCTTCCTATTTCTTGCCTGTCGGTCAATTTTAATAGTTGAGAATAAAACGGCTGTCCGGTAAAATATGTATTTTTGCCCATAGATTTTCCTTTTAGGTGTGGTAACTGCAAAGGAAAGAAAAAGGGCTGGATTCCAAGAGAGGAAAACAGCCCTAATTTTTTGTTCCACGAATTTTTACCGGACAGCAATATTTGTAATTAAATTAAGTGTAGCGGATTTAAGTCCTTCGGTATATGCTTTAAATCTAATTTTTCCAGCCTTATTTCCGCTCCTCAAGATGGCTAATGCTGAACCTTTAAACAATTTTCGGCTATCTCCTGTATATTGCTCATCTGAATAAATGTTGCCATTATCCACTGCTATGAGGGTTGCATCTCCTGTAACACTAAAATGGATCGTATTTTCGGCATCATATACGCGCCTTCCCTTAGAATCAACAGCATATATCCGAATATGTTGCAGATCGTTCTCGTCAGCTTTCCAATCTTCCGTATCTGCCTGTAGTTGCAATGCAATAGCTTTTCCTGTTGTTTCCAACTTATGCCGTACCACTTCTTTATGTCCATCGCGTGCAATAGCCGTGATATTGTCTTTTTGAGATTTTATACCTTCCCATGAAATTTTATTTCTTTTTTTCGGGACGTTATACCAGCGGCAATTGTCTGGTTCACCGGTATCTGTTTTTACAGCTATTACATTGGTTTTATCAAACCGTATATAATTAATTATGTCTGTTTCAAATCCCAAATAGCCATAATCGCTACCAACCAATTTTTCGCCATTAACCCAGACGTCTCCATATAACATGATTCCTTCAAAATCCAATAGAACACGTTTTCCTTTGAAAGAAAGATCGGGAACAAAAGATTTACGATACCACCCTATCCCCATTACTTTAAACCCACGTGGCTTAAAGTGGAACTCGTATTTGCTGTGGCATCTTTACTTCCGCTCTCCGAACTTCCCGGTTGTACCCAAGGCTGTTCTATCTGAAAATCATGCGGAAGATTTATATCACGCCATAAATGATCATTTAACGATGGAGAAGCACCATTTTCAATGTCTCCAGCATGGAATTTCCATCCTGAATTAAAATTCTCAATAATCCTACTTTCTGCTCTTACATAAATCACTGATGAAATAAAGAGAAATGAGAAAAGAAAAGCCACTTCTAATTTTTTAATATATTTCATGCTTATACAAGGTTTATTGGAAAAAGGAAAAAGATCTCCCATCCAATAGATCCACTTTAATAGAATGTCCCTCGGACTCACTCTCTTTTGTCCGCTGAATCAGCCCCGTACTGTAAATAGTCATCCCATTTTTTTTATCAGTAGTATATTTCACATTCAAATCAGAAAGATCAATCCATCTATTACCTATTCTCCCCTTAGTTTTAAGAATCACCGTTTCATACATTTTCAGCGTTTTTAAGCTCCCTGGGGTATTTGTATGCTCATCCATTACTAACTCAGATATGGCATATAAATCTTCTTTCACTAAAATTATCTGTAAAAAAGATTCTGCCGGAATGTCTAATTTAACAATAGAATTCTCTATTTTTTGTTGACTTACAGGTTCATCTTTTTTAATTAATGAGGTTTCTCTAATGACTGCCGTCATATACTTTTCAGGAAATGCGGAAAGAGCAATTCTCATATTCTTTAAAGCAACAGGCTCTTGATTTAATAAATTAATATAAAGCCTATCGCCAGTATCAACAACCAATGACTTTAAATCATATGGAAACCCTTCGTTTGCGTAATACTTTTCCACCCCTAAATTAGGCCAAACATTGCGTTTGGTTCTTTTTTCTTTCGTTGCTGTCACTCCTCTATTCGCCTCCATTAATTCATAAACAGGATAATAAGCTGGTGCACTTTCTGCATTTCCCGGAGTGCACCTCGACAACATCTTAAAGATAAAATAAGCAGGAGTCGGAAAACGGAGTTGTAACTGCTCTAAAGTTGGGGTTTTCCCATCCATCCGTCCTCTCAGAGCATCATCCATCCCACTCCAATCTACCAAATTCATATCTCCATATATCAAACTTTTATAATTGCGATGTGTAGCAGGGAATTGGAATTGATAAAAAAGAGCCATCTCAAATAACGGATCATTCGAGCCAGAAACCGATAGAGTATTCATAATCAAGTCTGCAACTTGCAAAGAAGGTTGAATACCAAACAAGCTTTCCTCAATATCTGTAGAGCCACCGATTCTTCCAAATTCAGTCAACGAAAGTTTCAATTTCTTTTCACGAGCCTGCATTAATGCTCTACGTATCTTGTTTCTCATTATTTGACCACTTGTCTCATAATCATGAAAATCCAAAATATCAATATAATCTTTTGTATAATGCAAATATTCCTCATAAGCCATATACACGGCTGGTCCTAATAGCTGCATCCTCTTATTCCTCAGATGCTTTTCCTTTACATCGTCCATCGCTAAACGTGCCATTCGGGCTAAAACATTAAAATCATGCATCAGCAATGTATCTACGGCTGAAGGCTCATTTCTCATCATGAAATATTGAGAATCTAATTTTCCACAGCGATAGATGCAAGCAAAATAATATTCATAAGCAGATGCTGCCGCATCCCAATTTATTCTATCATCAGGCACCGGTACAATTTGAGTATCGGCCTTTAACAAAGGCTCAGGATATAATGAAGGCTCATAACACATAGCCACAATACTCTTTAAATGAGATTTCTTCAATTTATCCAAAATAATATCCATGGAGCCAAACCAAGGAACTTCTGTGGAAAACAAGTAGTTGCTCCATTCTATTTCCTTTTCCGGATTTTCGTTTATACGATTTCTGAAAACCTCAAAGTCATTCTTACTTTTTATCCATGAATAGCAAGTATTTACCTGCGTATTTACATCTCTTAAAATGGTCGCCGGATGAGGAAGCCTCACTATACCGGCATTAGAATCTTCTAGCCAGTCCCAAATATTATTGTTCGCAGCATGAGACATAACTTCCACGTTCAGACCTAAATAACGAGGTGTTTTTGCAATAGCAACTCTATCCAAAAGATACGTATTACACATTCCAGGTAAACTTGATTCCGGCTGAGCCACACAACAATAAATTATCCCATTAAGCAAAACAAGTATACAAACTAAAAAGGGAATCTTTCTTTTCATAACCAAATGATTTTTCTTTAATAGATATTATCTGCCATCTTCAGGCCAATTCCAATGAATCAAATCATCACTCCAAGCTATACCAATAGAAGAGTTTTTATCAAAATCCCCCTCTGTTTCCGATAAAGGACCAGAACCATGAAAGAACATAACATAGGCTTTTATATTCAATTGATCTCTTAAATCAATAACTGCCCCGGCTGTGATTCTCCCTTGTGCCCATTTCCATTGTTTTTGTCCAAGAGTGATCAATTCACCCCAATCTTTCCAATGCATCAAGTCCGATGATCTTTTTATACCTATTCCATTTCCCGGAGAATGAAATAAAACATATTCATTATTTTCAATTAATAAGGATGAATTCTCTCCCCCGGAAGTATGTCCAAAATATTTCCATGATTTCAAATCATAACTATATGAAAGACTAACTCCATTCTGCTTATAAAAACACCAATATTTTGTAGAATCCTCTTTATCTTGCATAAGATATGGATCTATCATTCTCCCCATATCCTTGCACAAGATATCCTCACCTTTAACTTTTAATAATTCGGGGGACGACCATTTCTTTAAATCTTTACTACGCATGATAAAGAGACGAGCCGTATCATCTCCATAACGAATCTTCTGATAACACGTATAATCGGGACGAGGATAGGTCTGGAAACATAGAATCCATTCATTATTAAATCTTATCACGTTACCGGGACTTGAATAATTCAAATTCTGATCTTTCACTGTAAGTTTTCGTACTTTTGACCATTTAACAAGATCCCGACTTTTAGAATATGCAACATACGAATATATACGTCCATCAGACTCTGTTTCAACCAACGTGAAAAAAAGATAGAAAACATGATGATCATACATAATCACAGGATCCCTGTAAGCTGTATGCTCGTCTCCCGCAAATAATACCGGAGAAGATATTTTTTTCAACATATTTGCATCATTCTTTTCTTTCGCATAAACCTCACCTGAGAATAATAAGCTTACAATATTCAGCATTATAACCAACAGGCTTCTTTTCTTCACCATATGCTATTCTATTTATAAATTATATAATTTCTTTTTATTTTAAATCTACAACCTGCGGTAATCCATCTACTCCCATTTCTATTTTCTTTATATAGATAGCAGTTCTACGTGGTTGTTTTGTATCATGAAGATGATATATCAAAAAAAAACGATCTTTCACTTGATAAATAGCTGGATGCCCTGCATGAAATTTTGTTATATATTTCCAATTATTCAAACCGTCTGGAGACTCGTAAACACGCGCTCCTTCTGTCCAAGCATCAACAATCATAAAATGTCTTCCGTTTTGTGTCCAATAAAAAGGAGCCTCGTGACGTACATCTTCTATTATTGGTCCTCGCACTTTCCAATGATATAAATCTTTACTTTCTGCAAGCCAAGTATGCGCCTCATCTTTATATGCCATCAACCACATCTTCCCTATCCTATAGACACACGGATCAATGCAATCATCTGAAGATAGCGGAATAAAAGATTCAAAAGACCAATTTTCCCCATCTTTACTCGTATAATGCTTGATATAACTTACTCCTCTTCCGAAATGTCCGGTAATACCCGGAACATAAGTGACATACATATGAAATTCTTTATGATGATATAAAACTGAAGGCGCCCAAAGAGAATAATCATTTTCTACCGGATGTTCTAATCGCTCTCCTTTACAAGTTCCTATGTATTTCCAGTTATGCCAATCTTTCGAAACAGCAATTCCTATTTTTGATCCTTCTGCCCATCCCTCACCTTTTAAGTCTGCTCTTCTCTGAGTATAGTACATGTAAAATTCTTTTTTTACGGGATTCCATAAAACTGTAGGATCTGCTCCTCCATGCCATAATGAATCAACATACACAGGAGTATCTGCAATTTGTACAAGATTATTTTTCCCTATTATTGAATAATCTGGCATTGCTAACACCGAATTTATCGATTGAAAGCATATAAATAACAGAAGAAAAATCCAATCAATGATTTTCTTCAAAAAGACCTCTTCACCAATTTCTCTTAATTTAATCATTCTTTTTTCCATTCAACCATTTACAATATTCTTCTACTTAGACAATAAACGTCCAGACCTAACATCATAATAATAGCAAGTATATTTATCAAGAAATAGATCTTTTGACAACCCATTCAACGGTTTGATCTTTTTATTCCCCCCCGAAACTGAATAAATCCCTATAACTCCTCCACCAACAGAAACATAATCATTATCTAATAGTCCATCCACATAAGTTCTGCTCCCCGTTTCTAACAATAAATCCTTACACGAACCAGTATACCGTCCTAAAGGAATTCCGAAATAATATATCGTACATTTTTTACTTTTCTTAATAACAGCTCCAGCTTTTCCCGATACATATCTTCCTATAACCTTTACAGAAGGATCATCAATTATAAAGCAGGTTTTTATCTTATCCGTCATTTCCAGATGTTCTTTACCGTTAAGAGTTATTCTCAACGAATCACAATTCTCACCCAAACTAACATGTATGCCTGTTAAAGAAGTGATTAAACTCGGATCAGCCTTTTTATCATTAATATAGCCGGCACCAGACATAAATACGACTGTTCTTCCGCCAGCCATCACTTTCGTTTGTATATAATTATGAAATCTATCCGTTAAGTGAAAGACATTCCCAAAAATAACGGTCTTATATTGAGACAAATTTACTTTCTCCAGATCCATAAGAAAGATCTTATCAAAAGCACATCCACTCCCTAAAAGAGCATCGGCAAGATATTCATTAATCTCCGTAGAGATATAATCTACTAACCGAGGACGCATATAGTAATATGAATCCATATCACTGACAACCAACACATCCGCCACATCTTCATTTTTCTCTTTCAACAAGCTATCAGACAAACTTAACAATGCTCCGGTCTCTTTCATCATTTTATCTGTACTCCACCAACCGCCACCTTGACTCTTCGGTCCAAAGTCATACCACCATTGTCCACCATTCTCGGTTATAGAATACATATAATTTCTCCTCATACGAGCAATGCTCTGCTCCTCATTCATCGGAATTGAGGGAAATTTTCCTTTACCAGAACCACTACTCCCTAAAAAGGTTCCTCCATCATGCTCTGTAAACCAGATTTTACCATTAAGAGCTGCAGATTTAGCCAATGAACGATAACATCCAGATCCATCCATATCCCTGGAAAAATACGGACCAGCAAAATAATCAATATATGGACTTCTAAATATCGTTTCAATATCCATTTGGCTCGCTTCCGCCCCAACTGTAAATCCTCCATAAAAATAGCCATAGAAAACACCGATAATAAGTGGACGAGGCCATGTTTCTTTTACAATTTTAGCTAATTCATTTACAAGAGAAGAATTTGTTATTTGTTGACACTTATAATAATCTATCACATAACAATCTTTTTGTGGATCTCTGAAATCACCGGCATGGGTAATATACCTTCTATCGTAAGAAGGCACCTCTACTTCCTTCAATGATTTAAAGTTAGTATCCCATTTTTTATTCATTTCTTTCAATGAGCCATATTGAATCAATCCATATTGCGCAAACCTATTCCTCATAGGGATGGAACAATCCGCTTCATTTCTCAATCCATAGTAATGCCATTCTCCATACACCCCTCCTCCGATGTGAATACCGATAACATGACTTCCCTCAGGAGTTACAGCCAATTCCTTTATAAATTTAGTCAAATATTTTTTAGCGAAACTTCTATACTCTTCCGAAGCAAGACTCTCAGCGCTATTCCCATTAAAAGTATTATCACTATTAGGTTTAGTCGTTTTACAAATTTCGTCGGGATGCTTATCAAGCCACCATTGCGGCGCAGAAACGTTAATACGCACAACTATTTTAGCTAAAGGATTCACTTCCAAAATGGCATCCAACTGTTTCTGTAAAAGCTTCATGTTAAAAGTACCGCTTTCATCCAAGAGATACTTAAACCAACTGTCAGTCTGAATAATCTCATATCCTTTATCCGTAAATTCTTGCAAACTTTTACGAGTCGGATCCATCCACGTCCTCTGCCCCTGTTCTGTCCCGGAATACATTATCGGAGGGTAAGGATGGTCATTAATAAAAATAACATTCCGCCCGTTATAAACTCCCACCCTACTTTCATAAGGAATTTTTAAAGTCCGTATCGCATCCATATAGTTAGATACTAAACAAAAGAATGCTAATAATATAAGTTTTAGAACTTTCATAGCCATATCTATATTATATCTTAATTAAAAATAAAGTCTGGGATTTACCCAATCCGCATGATCATATCCATTTCCATCCTCTCCATTCTTTACTCTCAAAATCAATCGAGAAGCCTTCTTTACATCTAAATCTATCTTACGAACAGCATCTCCATAAGACATTACACCGCTATCAAACTTTATTACATCATCTACCAATACTTGAAACCGTACAGTTCCAGCTCCTTTCTCATCATCTACTCCCACATAAGAAACAAATCGACTGTAACGCCCTCCTAAATCGTACACAATATCTGCATCGACATCATTTGATGTGAAAGAATGCGTTCCCAATCCTTTAGCAAATGTTTCACCCTTTATCTGTAAAATTCTTCCTTCCACCGATTTATCTTTTTGTACATGTCCCCAGCCTGAATCTGCATTATTCCATGGTAAATCACTCAAACAGTAATAATTACCTAACAAAAAGACCTCACAGAGTCCGGCCTTTTTCCCAGGTCCATCAACCCTATTCACAACAATCTTCACAAATCGGGCTTTCTGCCGATTAATTTTAATCAAATCGGTAAAACTTTGTCCCGTATGTTCTTTATTGCTAACTACAGCTTTCCAATTCTCACCATCTTTAGATATTTTTAAATCAAACCAATAAGACGTCCGGTCATTATCCCAGTAGAAATAAGCTCCGGTCAACTCCTTTTCTTGTCCTAAATCAATACTTATTTCTTGTGGTAATGATTCGTTTTCAGCTAACCATCTGCTATTCAAATCTCCATCTGTAATAAGGGATGCATCGTGTTTCTTCTCAGCAGAACTGACTACTACGGAAGCTCCTAAAGCAACATTAATCGGTTTAACCTCATCTATGGACAAAGCTTTGAATGCAAGATGCCCCCTAGGGATGGAAGCAGGACGCTCTTTCACATCTAATGGCAATATTCCTTTTATTACATGTTCAGGCATCGGCTTTGAAGTAATATTAATATAAGCGTCTTGAAGACCATCAGCGGAAGCCTTAAGTGTTATTATTCCCGGTAAATCTGTAGCCTGAATATAGACACCCTTAATTCCCGCTTCAACATTTACAGGATTAGCCCCCACTCTCACGTCTCCATCTCCAAGAATTTTTCCAGGTCCTGAAATAACCGAGAACGTTACTTGATTAGTGGCATCAGGACAAAGATTTCCATACACATCTTGAACATAAACATACACACATACCATATCAGAGCCATCAGCAATTAAATCAAGACCTCTCAAATCAGCCTTCAAGTATAACTTTGCAGGAGCCTCTGGAGTACAGACAATGTCTTCCGAAACCTTTTTTTCTCCAATATATCCTTCTGCTTTCAATTGTCCAGATCTCCAGTTCAAGTTTTCGAATAAGATAGATGGATGTGGACGATTCACCCCTTTTTGGGGACTTCCCTCTCCTAGTAATGTGCCGTTACAATATAACTTAACTTTCTCGCAGTTCGTATATACCCTCACGTTTCGATCCGAAAAAGCAGTCCAATAATTAGCGATATACACCATGGGACCTGTTTCAATTCCTCTCTTCTCCAAATAGTCATTAACTATTGGAGAACGTTGTGATTGATATAAATAATAAACAAACTTTGGTAATCTTAAAAGATCAACAATTCCACTCGCTGAGAAATTTTTCATAGAACCGCGATTATAATCATTCCCCGACCATATACACATTCCAGAAAGACCCTTACGACTGTTTACAACTCCCCAATGGCCTTCTAAAGAGCTCAATCCATGCATTTCTCTTGTGTTAGAAGCCCATAATTGTGCCTGTTCCCCTCCCGCAGCAGCTTCTGTATCTCCTCTAGAGTTCCATGTGTGTAACAGATTTGGATCATGCCGTTGAGCAATTGCATAATTTTGGTCACTCAAATTATCACAATACTCCCTACTGAACGTACACTTACCCGGAACAACCTCCCAGCCATATACTATATCAAAATACATATTATATTTGCTTCCATGATAATTAGTATCGCTTAAATTTCCAATTTTATCAATAAATTTACCAGTAGCCTTATCTATCACATAATTACCATCACTATCCTTCAGAAATGGAGGGTGCTTCGCTATATCAGACGCTGCATAACAATATGGGACAGGGAACTCCTGATGTGTAATATCGTACACTTTTCTATGCGCATCATATGCCATCATAATCTCATTTAAAATAGGTTCCCAAAATGCAATACATGCGTGATTACGATTAAAACGAATCATATCACGTACGTTTTGAAAAACTCGCTCCTTAAATATAGATTTATCACTATAATAATGCCAACCTGGGGTCGGTACAACAGTCAGAATCCCCAACTCATCACATGCTTCCATGAAAGCCTTATCATTAGGATAATGTCCTATTCTACATATATTAAATCCTGCTTCTTTCATTTGAATCGCATCACGTTTCTGCAGAGAATTTGAAGCTCCATATCCAATATAAGCATATTCCTGATGCCTGTTAAATCCATTCAGAACAATCCGTTTTCCATTTAAAAGACAACCATCTGTAAGATTAAATTCAAGCCATTTTATCCCGATTCTTGTTTCATAAGTATCAACCAGCTTATTATCACGATAGACGTTTGTATATACAGTATACAAATAGGGTAAATCCGGACTCCATAATTGAGGATCTTTTACAACCATCTTTTGTTTAAAAGTATGACCTTCCAGAGAGGCTAATTTCACCGTACCGGTTATGGCACTAGCAACAATACGCTGATCAGCATCAACAATCTTTGTTTCAACCTTTCCATACACATCATCCGGATACTCGTTTTTTATATTTGTCTGAATGTTGACAGTAGCCTTCGAATCCCCTTCCTTCACTTTCTCATAAGTAACAAAAATTCCGCCATCTGCCTCTTTATTAGAAAAAACAGCATCCGTAACATAGAGATAATCATGTGAGATCATATATACATCCCTGTATATTCCACCGAAATAATTAAAATCCAGATTTTCCTGAGGTAAACCAGGAGGAATATCAAAATTATCTGAATTATTAACCCTCACAGCAATAACATTTTCTTTTTCACCAATATTTACAAGATTCGTAACATCAATCATAAATGGTAAATAGCCTCCGCTATGAGTCGCTGTCGTTTCAAGGGCATTGGTATGTGTTACCATCTTATGCCCATTTACCCATACAGTTGCTTCATTCATTATAGCTTCAAATTCTATAAAAATTTTCTTATTACAAAATCCCTGATCTAATTTAAAATGTTTGCGATACCATGCAACTCCTTGGTAATTAGAACACTTAGAAGTGTTTATAGGCTCGAGCCTTATAGTATTTGGAGTATTGACTTCATACCAAGAAGAATCATCATAATCCATACGCTGTGCACCATCATAATCTCCCCAATTAAATAACCAGCCTATATTAAAATTACTTTTAGTACGATTTATGCTTTTCTCTTTATTACTAGTTCCTATATCTTTATTTCCCGCTTTTAAGTCATTACAGATTATCAAAGTAAAGATAATAATCCAAACAGAGATGATCTTTTTTTTGTACAGCATAATCCTTATATTTTATGTATTAATATTATATTTAACGATATACTTTCCTCCCTGTAATTGATATACATAGCATTTTCCCTTTTTCACTCCTGAAGAATATTTAGTTCCATTCACTGCAATTTCTTTTGAAGGAAGAAACAAAGAAACCTTGCTTTCCAAAGGTACGGTAAGCTCCATACAGATTTGTTTTTTTGCCTTTTTGATTGAAAGAAAGTATCTTCCGGCCACCGTTTCATTAGAAGTCTCTATTGAAACAAGATCACCCATCATTGGTTTTATTTTGATATGTTTCCACGCCGCTTCCAAAGGAGAGATGCCGCAAACATACTGTGCCAAAACAGTCAAGCCGCCTCCGCTCCAGGCATGGTTATTAGTCCCGAATCCCAAATTATTCAAGTCATCACCAAAGTTTTCGTACAAAGTTGTGAAAGGAGACTTCAATACCATATTGTAATAACGTTTCTTCATTCTTTCCAACCCTTTCTTATCTTCACCCATTACAAATAAAGCTTCAAGCACATATTTTTCCATATAAGGACTTGCCAAGAAAGAAGAATCCAGAATTCTCGTTATTGCCTTATATTTTTCTTCATCTGCCAAACCACTAACAACGGCCAATGCTTGTCCACGATCATCATACTCTCCCTCATATTTTGAGGTACGATACCCCTTACCATCCCAAAAGTTGGAATTGAAAGCTACTTTAAAACGCCCCATCAAATCCTCTGCCCATTTTACATCGCTCTTTTTATCCAATACTTCTGCCATATTGCGATAACCCTTCAATGCTAAAAAGTACCAAGCGTTAAAAAGTAATTGTTTATCAGGTCTATCTCCCCAATCTCCCCAATACCATTCGCCTTCACGAGCAATCAATATGCCATTTTCATCTAACTTCCAGACATCCAAATAGCGTCTCACCCCATCTATGACTTTAGCAATCGTCTCCTTATCTCCTGTATTCAAATAATAATTCCAAAAACCATAGTAACCTATACTGGCAAGCATTTGACCAGGTAATTCTTTACTCCAATTACCTTCAGGTACAGGAGAGTAAATTACTCCATTCTTACGCTGCCAATTTATAAGTTCCAACATCCCTTTCTTTGTAATATGAGCAGCATCAGGACTTAATGCATAAAAAGCCTCTCCACTCTCATTAACTACATCTCCCCACCATTGTGCACGCTCCCTATCCGGACAATCCATATATGTATCTCTCATCGTAACATATAAAGTGCGCTGCGCCATCGTCCATAACTTATTGTAAAATAAGTTATCGCATTTGAAAGAACCAGAAAAGTCGCAATTATAACCAGTTTCACGATAAGATAATGAATTAATTTTTATTCCTTTAGGAATAAAATACTTAACAATATGTCCATTCATCCATCCTAAAGATTCATACTTTTGTTTACCTTCCTTTGTCAAGTATTCAGCTCTAACCGAAGCTACCCGCAAGCCCATATAATCAAAATTGTCAGTTTGAATGCGTATCAACGCATCCTTAGGGGCTTCTACATCTAAAATCGGAGTCACATGACAATTATATGGCAATTTACAAATAATCCAATCACCAGTCCCCTCAGAAGGAAGAGAAGCATCATTTTCATATTTACGAATACCATAATTCTTAAATAAGGGAATGGGACGTAAAAATAACCGATTCCAAGGATAATCCTCAGCCTCTCCTATAACAATTGCCGCTTTAAAGTTTTTGGTTTCATACTGTGGAACTATCCATTCAAAATCTCCTTTATTTGCATTGAATCTTATATTTGATTCCGATAATCGATAGTTTGGATTTTCGTCATTAGTCTTTTCAAAAGCATCTTCCAATCGAACCAGCCATCTTTCGTCGCTATACAATTCTATTGCTGGACAATCAAAGGCTAATCCTGCCTGCCCACTACTTTTATGAGAAAAACCATCCTTACCAAAATACCACGTCAATATGGCAATGGTATTTTTCCCCTTTTTCACAAAAGGGGAAATATCAACTTCATCACAATATGTATCCTCTGGAGTAGGGCCTCTTTTCAATTGTCCCTCAAAAACAACTAATTCTCCATTAATCCACATCCAATATTTTGAGTCACATGCAATCCGAGCTATAATTTTATCAGGTAATCTCGTAATATCCACATCCCGTCGAAAACTCATCCATGTATTACTCTCATTCTGACATGTCTCTGCTGTTATTCGCTTACCTGTCCATGAAAAATCAGCACTCCTGGCTGTTATAGCATACAAGAACAAGAAAAAAAGGACTAGTAACTGTTTAATTTTCATACTCATATTACTTCTCTTCTACTGCATATATAGAAGATTTATATTGCATTAACAATTCCCGGGAACTCTTTACTCGTATTTTATAATTAGCCGAAGAAGCCACTTCCGTAAAAAGAGTAATCGGTTCAAACGTCCAAACATCCGCACCACTATTCTCTGTTTCTTCCATACTGAACAGTCCATAATCTTCTTTAGTCCAAACATCCGTCATCAAAACGTTGTCTTCAATCATTAATGGCATTCCCGTATATACATTTACTATCCGATACTCCTTATCAGATATGTGATACAATACAAATTTATCATGAGTGCTTATGCCCATCATACCCAGCCCCATTTCCAACTGAGCAACATCACTATTAGCTCTCATATACTTGTCCGCTTCTTGATTTTTAATTCGATAAATTCCATCTGGTAAGTTACCTCCCGGATGTACTTCCAATTCATTTCCTTTAATCCAGTCTTCTACCCGTTTACGGAACACATAAGAATCAGATGTATCTCCAGTCCATGGGCTATACATTTTGCAACCCGAATATAAAGCATTTGTGGTATTCATCGGCATCCAACCGTTACGCTCCGTTGTATCATCATACGAACCCACTATTATGTGGTCTGGCTTATAAATACGTGCCAAAGCAAATGAGTAATCTAAAAATGCCATGGAACGACTCCAACTAGCATACCTAGAATCAACATCAAACGCTACAGCCGTATGTTTGACAGATGGAGTCACAAAATCAGCCTCTGAACCTGCGGCATAGCCATCTTGGGGTTCTAGTTGCCATCCCCATTTATTCGGTTTAGTAACTTCTCCCGAAGCCCATTTTACATCAAACTGCTTAAAATACTCATAAGAAGGAAAAGCTTTAACCTCATCAGAACTTACATCTTGTAAAACAAGAAAATCACGATATACTACATAGGCTATGATAATAGGCTTACCATTAAGTCTATAATAATACGGATTGTCCTCGACGAAAGCGGAGAGTTCTTTCATAAATGTGGCATCTTTCATATGTGAAGCTTTCAGCGCCACACAATATTTAAGATCCCATTCCCCATTTTTCAGATCATTTGCAATAAGCTTCGTATTATCAAACTTACCATTGGTATTATCCGTTATAATTAAATTAATGCCGGCATCAACAAGATCGTCATAAACAAGCTTTCTATACTTTTCATTTCTCCAATTTATAGCTTTCCAACTCTCCTCACCCGTATTAACTGTAATACCATTATAAGAAGCAGGAGTCCACCAACTCTCTAAATCACTCACCCAAACATTCACCCATGTCGCATATATAGTTCCCTCCTTAGGATTTTCAATCAAATTACCTTCTACATTTGACTGATTATCAGAATTTGAACATCCCAAGAATAGAGAAAATAGAAGTAAAAGTATCCCTAAAAGGAAATTACCTCTTAATATTATCCTTTTCATATATTTATATTTTTATATTAACCAGAAATTAAAAACTTCAATTACCAACCAGGATTTTGATATTCCACCCCAAACATGAGATAACGGTTTTGCTCACTAATTGGGATTGGCGTCAGATAATATCTGTCACCACTGCAGTCTCTTTCCTGAACTAAAAGACGATTCCCAGTCTTTCCATCACTCTGAATTTGATAGCCACTGACTACACCATCTGTTTCCACAAGTATTTTCCACCGTCTAACATCATAATAACGCTGGTCTTCAAACGCAAACTCAATTCTACGCTCATTACGTAATCTCAATTCAAAATCTTCTGATGATATATCTGATGGAAGATTAGGCATTCCAACACGCCCTCTCACTTTATTAATAGCAGCTAAGGCTTGTGTTGTTACTCCATTCGCATAATATTCAGCCTCTGCATAATTTAAGTAAATCTCAGCCATGCGAAAATATCTCCAGAAACCGTCATTATTACTATCTTTACCTGAAGTATAATTAATAAACTTTCTAACATAATAACCTGTATTCGTATATCTAATGTTGGTATTCAGGAAGCCTGAAGTTCCACCTACATACGTCCAAACTGGTGATGTTTGAGTATCAAGGCGATAATAATCACCATTACAATAAATTGAAGAATGCAAACGCGGATCCCTATTTGAATAAGGGTTATTCGGATCATATTGCCCTCCATTCTCTAATAGAGCTTTTTTATTATAATTAGGCAATGTATGCGCCTTATCTAGATAAGGTTGGTTTAGATCCAAAATGGGTTCACCATCAATCGTTTCATAAGCATCCACTAATTCCTGTGTAGGGCACATTCCTGCACTCGTAGCATCAGTGACAATGGGTAAGCCATAGTTTTTCCATAATTCGCCTGCCCTATTCTTAAGCGCATAGATTGTCTCCTTATCATATTGAGGATTTTCTCCTATTTCCGGTTTAGATAAAAAATAATCTTGATAAACACTATAATTACCCTTATTTAAGATTTTTCCAGGATTAAACAGGTCAAAACCAGCCTCTTCCAATTTCTCTTTAGCTTCTTTAGTTATGGCAAGTGCTTCCTCCCAATGGTTCTCACCATTATTCCATAAAGGACTTGCAGCATACAACATAGTCTGAGACATAATGGCATAAGCCACCGCACGAGTAAGTTCCCCTTCTTGATCAGCATCAGTTATACGATATTTTAATTCCGGTTCATCTAAAGCTAAACGACAATCTTCAACTATTGCTTGAGCACAGTCATAAAAGGTCGTACGTGCTTTCTGTGAATAATCATAATCTAAGGGTAATGTTTCCTTTATGATGGGAACAGCACCATATCTTTTTATTAATTGAAGATAATAAAAAGCACGCAACAAATAAGCTTCAGCCTTACAGCGGCTTTCATCTGCAGGAATTGGAAAAGAAGGGACTTTTTCTACATTCTCAAGAAACGTATTGCAACGATTAATTCCGATATACATATCTTTATAGAGACTCTCTCCATTGACCAAAATATTCGAAGAAGTCTGTTGCCCTTGATAATAACGCAAAGCTGTAGAATTATTAATGACATTTACATCTTGCGCCTCATTACTATATACACTCATATTAAATCTCTGACCAATAGAATTAAGAGATGAATAGCAAGTATTCAAATAACCTTTTGCTAAATCCCCATCCGAAAAGATCAAATCCAGAGTATACCTGCCATCATCATTAAAATCAAACACTTTTTCGCATGAAGTATTTCCTAATACTATTAAAGCGTAAAAAAACAGTACAATACACTTTTTCATTTTACGTATCCTTTCCATTATTAAAATCTAACATCTAATCCCAGTGAGAAGTTCCGATAAACGGGAGTTGAACTGACGTTTGACATTTCCACATCAATATCCTTAAATTTCAAACGATCAAGCGTTAACAAGTTCCTACCACTAAAATAGATTTCAATTTGTTTCATACCCATTTTATTTGTCAAAGAATTAGGTAATGTATAACCCAATTTAAGATTTTTCAATCGAACATAATCAGTCTTTTCATGGAAAAAAGAATTATTCTTCATACTAGCCGATGTATTCAAAGATAGAGCGGGAGCAGTAATTTTTTCTCCATTCGCAAAACGTTCTTTTGTCCATGCATTTAAATGATGTGTAAAAAAAGTTCCATTATTCACATTCTCATAGTATCCAAGGCCACTCCGGAAAGTTGATGTACCCGATATTCCTTGAAATAATACAGACAAAGTGAAATTTTTCCATTTTAAATTCACACTAGCTCCCCAGCTAAAAGGAGGTATAGTAGATTTCCCCATTGGAACCAAATCTTTTTCATCAATGACCTTATCATTATTAAAGTCCTTATAAATGAAGTCTCCCAATCGTGGTGATGCGCCGTCATAAGTCAAGCGACTGTTATCAAGCTCCTCTTGCGTATTAAAATAACCGTTTCCATTGCTTTTATCAATCTCATACCCCCATAATTGACCAATACTGTATCCGGTACTTCTTTTTGTGTACACATAATCCGGGGCTAATTCCACCTCTTGCAAATAAATAATCTTATTCTTATTATATAACATATTAGCAGAAGCATTCAACGAAAAATCTTTACTAAACGTCTTTTGATAATTTAAAACCAATTCAAAACCTTGATTTCTCATTTTACCAGCGTTTACAAAGGGAGCTGCCGATGATGGGATACCGCTTGCAAGAGGACGTACACCATCTTGTAATAGAATATCCTTTCTATTCTCTTGAAAATAGTCGAAATTAACAGAGAATTGATTGAATAATGTTGCTTCAAATCCTAAATTAGCTTTTCTCGATTTTTCCCAGGTAATGTCAGAATTGCCTATTTGTACCTCATTAAAAGAGGATCCATAATAACTAACATATTGAGAACCACCACCGGAAATATTATCTTCATATAAAAAACGTCCTGAAGTACGATCATTACCTACTAGCCCATAAGAAGCTTTAAATTTCAAGTACGTGAGTATATCTTGATCTTTTAACAGATGATTTGTGGGTACCCATGCAACATCTACACTAGGAAAGAAACCATATCGATGATTCTCTGCAAAACGCTCGGAGCCTTGGTAACTGGATATAAAATCCGCAAATAAAAAATTCTTATAACCATATCCGGTCTGAAATCCATAAGTCATCGTAATGTATGGACGAATATCACTCGTTGTATAATCCTGCCTATTAAACAGCGCTGTTGCATATACATTATGAATACCCCAATTCCGTTCAAAATTCAAGTTCCATTCATATTCGGTTCTGTGGTGTCCATCTATTGTTTTTGATAAAGTAAGCGGTTCATCACGACTTGTCCCGTATGTATTGAATACCAGATCGCTTGTTTGTGATTCATCTCTGACATAACGAGTATAATCCCTTTGTCCTGTTACAGTAGAAGCAGACCAGCTATAGAAACGTACAATACCTTTAGTTGATAAGCCATTTAATAAAAACCCAAGGTCAATATTCACTCCTGTTATAGAAGTCAAATCACATCCTGTCGTAGACGCATACCCACTTCTGTTAATCTTGGCATATGCCGGTGAAGTATTTTGTGTGGTCACAATCACACCACCGTCATCGGTTGTCGGTCCGTACACAGTAGGAGCAAGGGCAAATACCGAAGAATAAATACCTGAAGCATTCGGATTAACCAAACGTACTATTCTCGCAAAAACATTTTGATAAGCAGATATCCGGCTGCTAATCCGCAAATCGACATTCGAACGTACATTAAACAGATGTTGTCCGTATGTCTTATCATTAGTACCATCTGTTTTAAAATTAGAATCACTATATGTATAGCCTAAACTTGTATAATATCGAGCCAGTTTCCTCCCACCAGAAGCACTAGCATAAATATTCTGAGTACTGGTTAATGACTTTACTAATTTATCATACCAATTATTATTAGGAAAATAGTACGGATATTCTCCCGAAGCATAAGCATTCACCTCTTCCTGAGAATAAGCAAGCTCTCCACCGTCATTTACAGAAGCCTCATTCATCAATTTAGCATACTGTCCGGAACTAATCATATAAGGCTTTACGGTAGGAGCATTAATTGTATTACTAATTTTAACATTTATTTGTGGCTTTCCATAGAAACCTCGCTTAGTCTTCAACGAAATAATTCCATTTCCTCCTCTTAACCCATATATAGCAGCTGCAGCTGCATCTTTTAATACTGTTACGGATTCTATATCATCTTCATTCAAAGATTCTATATGGTTCATCACCATTCCGTCGACCAGATAAAGCACGGAACGATCTCCCGTTGTTGCTCCTCCACGAATCATGGTCCCATTAATCAGTCCCGGCATACGTCCGATTAATTCGGCCGACATCCCCTCAGAAAGCCCCGAACGCCATTCTTGCGAATACATAGTATAAGCCGCCGAACCAACAGAATAATTAGGCCGAGCCCTATATAAAATATCAATCTGCCGTTCACTTGATGGAATATCCGATTCCATCCGTACGATAAAATTCTCTATTTTTCTTACAGGAATAGTCAAAGATTTATATCCCAGACAAGTAAATGAGAGTTTTGTCTCCGTTTTTATTTCTTCCAAAATCTCAAAACTTCCGTTAGGATCCGAAACATCCCCTGCTTCAAGCCCCTCAACCGTAACGTATACACCAGAAAGAGGATTAGCATTCTCATCCAAGACTCTCCCTTTAAATATAGGTTTCGTATTCTTCTGTGCAAAGGTTACCGTCCCAATGCATACCAGCAACAACAAGAGTAGAGTTCTTCTATATAAATATTTCATGATTGCTCTTATTTATAAATTAATGATAATATGTCTCTTACCAACCCGGATTTTGCCAATCAACACCAGTCGTCGCTTTCAAACGAGATGCTTCAGTTTCTTCCAGTGGATGCAGTAAATATTTCCTTTTATAACATTGTCTTTCTCTCCCGGATCCTGCCCAAGTTTTAGTATCAGCGTTATAAACATCTCCTATGGTAAAGCGGTGATATTCCAGCTTTCCATTCACTTTCTCTATCCACATACCCGTTAACCAATGCCCCACTGACATGTCTTCGGTTGGCTCTGTCCATCTTCGAATATCATAATAATGCAACTCCTCCAATGGGTATTCCAATCTCCTTTCATGTCTCACCTCTGCGCGAACAGAAGCTTGATCTCCCATTTCAATATTCGGTAAATGCACGCGTTCACGAATTGGGCTCACGGCCTCAATAGCTTCAGCAAGATGTCCATTCTCAACAGCAGCTTCCGCATAATTCAAGTATAATTCAGCCAATCGGAAATAACGCAACGGAGCAGAACTAACAGGATGCCCGCTATATGCATTGGGATGCCTATATTTACGATTATAATAACCGGTTATAGTATGGGTTCTTTGCTGTAACCTGATCTCGCAATTTCCTCCTTGATAAGTTTCCAATTTCGTATCTACATTTTTATCATTTTTTACCGTAGCCCCATTATATAATATGGTCGCATAAAAACGTTCTTCTCTATTATCGTAAGGATTATTCTCATCGTACCCCGATCCTGCAACATAATTAGGCTCCAAATGTTTTTCATCTAAATATGGATTCAATACGTCTACAATATATTTGCCTGTCTTCATGGGAAAAGCATCCACTAACTCTTGCGTGGGACACATACCCGATTTTATATGAGCATTAACAGGACATCCCTGAATATTCCACGCCATATTATTCCCATATGTATAAAAGATAGTCTCAAGATCTGCGGCGCTAGCTCCATAGTCTCTCTGAGAAACCATGAACTCATAATAAGCATTAGTTCCGAATATGGAAGGACTTTTTACCATCGTATAAAGAGCATACCCGTTATCCAAGCAAGCTGTTAATGCCTCTTTGGTATACTTCTCCGCTTCTTCCCAATAATTGTTGCCTTCACAAAACAAAGGGCTAGCCATAAATAAAGCTACACGAGACTTTATAGCGCAAGCTATCGCTTTATTCATACGAAAATGGTCACTATCACTTGAAGGTTTCCATTGTAAATTGGTAGAGTTCGTGATTACATCATCACACTCGGATATAATAAAATCAGCACAGTCCTTAAATGAACTTTTTTTTAACTCCGGCCATTCCTCTCCTTCAATAATAGGCTCCGTAAATATGCAGGCACTGCCAAAACGACCGATCAGCTCCATATAATAAAAGGCTCTAAGAATGCGTGCTTCTGATTTTAGCAATTCTCTCTTTTCCTCACTATCAACGACAGCTGTACCTATCCTGCTCAGAAAAGTATTGCATCTCCCAATGTTACGATAATACAAGTCCCAAGATGAAAGTGATCCGCTAGCAAAATTTGAGGAATCGTAAATTAATTTATTAGTAGATGTCGCCGATGTTATCTTATCATCATAGGCCAAAACAAAATTTTCCAAAGTATAGTCATTATCCCAACAGTCATCAGTTAAAGAAGCCAATGCGTTTGTATACCAATAATAACCAAGCCCAAAGGCTGGAAAATTTTGATAACATCCATTCAAGTAACTTTCCGTAGTAGTATTACTAGAAAAGATTTCATCTAAATCAATTCGACCTTCGGGTTGCACGTCCAGAACACCTTCACATCCGGACAGCCCTCCTAACAAAAATGCGACTGCCCCTATTTTACACTTTATATTTATCTTGTTCATATTATCTACGATATTAGAATTTTATATCTATGCCTAAATTAAAAACCCGTTGAACAGGTATCGTCAAAGGCCCCCACTGTTCTGGATCCAAATATTTGAATGTAAGATTACTTATTGTCAATAAATTTGATCCATTTAAGTAAATACGGGTACTACGAAAACCCAATTTATTGCACCAACTCGCGGGAAGAGTATAACCTATTTCTGCATTTTTTAACCGCAAATAAGAACGGTCTTGAATAAAATAATCATTGTTACGCAATGAAGAAGAACTAACAGTAGTCAATGCGGGATACTCAATTTTCTGTCCTGATTCGTAACGTTCTTTTGTCCAGCTGTTAAACATATGTTCCGCATAAAAACCATCTGCCTGATTCTCATAAACACCCTTTCCTGAATAAAGGACAGAAGCTTTTCCTATTCCTTGGAATAAAGCAGAAATATCAAATCCTTTATAATGAAATGAGAGGTTAAGACCATATGTAATACGTGGCAACTTACTATAGCCGATAGGAACTTCATCTTTTGTATTAATCACACCATCTCCGTTCATATCCTTATAAACAAAGTCACCGGGTCTTGGCTGCACTCCTTCATATGTTGCCTTATAAGAATCTATTTCTTCTTGTGAAGTAAAATATCCCTTTCCAGGAGAATCCCAATCAATCAGATATCCAAAGTTTTGATCCATGGAATACCCTGTTGTCCGGTAAGGACAAACATAATCACTACCCAAAGACGTTTCGTCCAAATAAATTACTTTATTTTTTACATAACTTAGCGTACCTCGTACAGAAAAGGAAAGATCTTTGTTCAGAGATTTTCGATAACCAAGTTCCAATTCATAGCCTTTGTTATTGACTTTTCCAATATTCGCTTTCGGGATAACGGATAGCGGTCGTCCAAATATGGTTGGTACAGTACCTCTAGTTATAAGAATCTGTTCACGCCTTTCGTGAAAGACATCAACATTAAAAAACAATTCTTTATTAAACATTTCAAGCTCCAACCCATAATTTTGTTTATATGCCACTTCCCAAGTTAAATTCGGATTCCCGATGAGAACTTCATTATAGTATTTGCCACTACCTAAACTAGAGACAGTGCCGCTTCCTGTTAATTGGTAGTTATCCATATATAGAAAACGGGAACTACCGATATTATCATTTCCCACCTTTCCATACGATGCACGCAATTTTAGAAAAGATATAGGTTTAATATTTTCCATAAATTTCTCACGAGAAATAACCCAGCCTATAGAACCAGCCGGAAAAACGCCAAAGCGTTTCCCCGGTGCAAACTGTTCAGAACCATTATATCCAATATTAAACTCCGCCATATAACGCCCCTTATAAGCATAAGTTGCGCGTCCAGAAACACCGATACGATTATAAGGAAGAAGACCATCCCCCGAGGTACTCTCTGCTTCCGCATTATCATATTGTGCCATAATCATTCCGGAAACCGCATGATTAACCGCAAAAGTTCGATTATAATTCAGCATCCATTGAAGGTTCAAATTATAATTATATTTACTGTCTTCTCTATTCACCGTCAGTGGGAAATATTTAATAGGAGTGGTCAAATTCCACGTAGCTACATCCCTTATTCCACCTGACACAGGATCAGTCTCCTCTTCCACAGCGAAACGATAAACGGTAAAAGCTTTTGTACCTGTAATATTCTCGGTACCTGTATTATCGAAAGAGGCCATGACTTTGGTTGATAAACCTTCCGTCACAATCTTACTCAAATTAAACTCAAGTGCAGCTGTTGTCTGTAAATTAGTGGACCGATCTGTTACATATCCTTTATAATTCAATTGACCGTATGCATTTTCGGTGTTCATAATATTGGTTGCCATTACAATTCCAGGTTCTACCCCCTCACTTTCAAGTCCTTCCGGTGAAACGGGGCCAGGTAAAGTAGGAGGTGTTAAATATAAATAATGGAATGTATATCCAATATCTGCCCTTGGACGATTCGTCGTATTAATGTAGCCTGCAACATTTACATCTGCCTTAATCCAATCATTTACAGTAATATCCAGATTAGTTCTGAAATTAAATCTATTGTATTTATAAGTAGGGTCATATCCTAATTCTTTCTTGGACAAGGTTTTTATGTTACTCCCCTGTGTCAAATAGCTAACATTTACAAAATAATTAACACGATCCGTTCCCCCAGTAAGATTTACATTATAACGACTTTGAAAAGCCGCTTTTCTATATAAAATATCTGTCCAATCCGTATTCGGATAATAATAATTTGTTCCATCTGAAAAATATTGCAATTGTCTTTCAGAATACTTAGTAGGTAATCCATCGTTTTCTAATGCCAAATTTCGCATTTCCGCAAAAGTTCGAGAATCTACAGAATGAAACAAATAAGGTAACGTACGAATGGCAAACTCCGCACTGACACTCAACTCCGGCTTTTCCTTTTTCCCGGTAATTGTAGTTATTAATATTACTCCGTTCGCCCCCCGTACGCCAAACACAGCCGTTGCAGAAGCATCTTTTAAAACAGATACAGTAGCTACCTCGTGAGGATCCAAAGAGGAGAGGTTACTCCGAGGAACCCCATCTACCAAAATTAAAGGAGACTGCCCATTAGTCGTACTGGCACCTCGAAGATAAATACTGTATCCTTCATCTCCCAATAAAGAACCAGCCTGAATAGTGGTTAATCCCGGTAAACGTCCAGCCAAAGACTCGATCAGGTTAGGAGAAGGTGCCTTTCTAATATCACCGTTTTTTATTTCAGAGATAGCCCCTGTAACACTCATCTTATCTTGTTTACCATAACCAACTACCACAACTTCTTTCAATGTCTGGGTATCCTCCTGCATCGTTATTGACAAAGGAGTAGTATCCTTTATTTTTATTTCTTGGGTAGCATACCCAACGTAAGAAATCTTAATAACCTGTCCGGGAGAAGCTTTAAGAACAAAGCCACCATCCAAGTCCGTTATTACTCCTGTTGTAGTTCCTTTCACTAACACACTAACTCCAATCAAAGGTTCTCCTGTAGTATCAACCACACGTCCCTTAATCATAGCTTGCTGTTGAACAATAGAGTTGCTTGGATAGGATATTATTCCCCAAAGCGGCAAGCTACCTCCAAACGCTACAAGAAAAGAAACAGATAAGAGTTTTTTCAAGTATCCACTTCTAGAAAAAATCTTTTTCATAACATTAAATTTAAATATTCAATCAAAATAAAATTTGTCTGCAGTATCCTGTTTTTTGAACTATAGGATCCAAGAAATGATAGATAGGAGAAATAATAATATCACTGTTTTTTAATTTAAATCGACCAAGGTCAATAGGGATTAACTCTTTCTTATTTTTTATTTCAATGATATCATTTCCATTACCAGCTGCCAACAATAGAGGTCCACTATATATTTCTATATCTGAATGTTTCGTATTTTTAATATTTATAGGCTTCTCTACATGAAGGAGTAAAGAGCTGGATATTTCTATGATATCTCCTCTCTTTAAATCTGCCGTCAATTCTAAAAAATTATCTGTTACTTTTTCATTAATAATATCGTTTCCATTTAATACAACCTTAGCATCTTTCATCCAGAATGGAATAGGAAACATCAGGGATACAGCACCTGCAGTATTGTCTGTTACAATAAACTTTACATTCCCTGCAAACGGATAACGAGTTTGCTCCAAAATAGAAAGAGACTTACCTTTTGACAAGGGTACCTTAAATTCACCGGAGTTATAGAAAGGAAAATAGATTCGTTTTTGTCCATCAGTAAATACGGAATAACGTATTGCCGAACTCAACCCCTCGGCTCCACGCATCGTGCAACACCAATATGCTTCATCCACATGTACCTTCAGACAAGGATCATTTATTGCTTCGCCCGGACAATTTTCACAACCAAAGCCCCCATTAGCGCGTTGTGCATGAGCCAGAGCGTTATAATAAATGAGTTCAGCATCATTTCTGTAAGCAAAATTTCGTGTATACTGCCATAATTGAACTGCTAACATGTAAGAATCTACAATGGCACAGGGCTCTGTCCAAGTATCAAAACGATCAAACCAATTATAATTAGCTCGCTCTTCTGTCATTCCGTCTTTTTTATATATTTCCCAACGTTTTTGAACTTCTTTTATATAAGAAAAATCTCCCGTGATTTCCGCATACCTAATCAAGGCCCTACAAGCTGTCAATGTAGCATGTGTTTGAGCTTTGATCTTGACCAAATCAATCTCAAGAAAACGAGAAATCATCTCTTCAATGACTTCTTTTATTTCCGGATCTCGCAGATACTTATATGCATGAACAAGTCCATCCATCCCAATAAAAACGCACCCAATATCCGAAGATAACATCCACTGCCCTTCTTCTAATTGAATCGATCCCGATTCTGCCCCAATAGTTGTGTTTCGTACTGCCTCCTTAATAGGATATTGCGCATAACCTCCTTTATTATTAACAAATAACTTTGCTATTGATTTTATATATTCTAATACCTGATTATCTTTCTTCCATTCGTAATATTCACAGAGGCCGCGCAACATCCAACCATTTCCAGAAAGCTGCTGCTCATTAATCCTATTCTTATAGATAGGTCCCATATATCCTTCCGCATTCAGATGACTCGCTAATCTTTTAATTATCGTATCCAAATAAAGAGGAGTACGATGAGTTGCCTGAGCTGCTAAAGTTAATCCCAAGATTGCCCTTCCCTCAGTATCTCCAGACCAACCATTAGACTGTTCTTCTGTCAAAAAAACTTTTCCAGGGCGATATCTTTCCTCTTCCAACCTATCGAAATTTCGCATCGCACGCATATATAATTCCCCCGAAACACTCATATTGTTATAAGCTAACGCTTTTATGGAATATCGTTCTTCACTCTTTCTGTCCAACTCCTGTTTATGGCTACAAGAGAATGAAAAAAATATAAACAAAAGAAATCCCAAGATAAACGTTAATCTTACATTTTTTTTTAAAACCATATTTTTTCTATATTAATTGGTCATAAAAGGACCACTGAAAACATTTCTAATCTTTTATAGAACTTTCTTTATTCCGCAATTCTGATATATTTTTATTAAGAATTGCGGAATAAAAGAAAAGAGCTCACTTATTACTAAAAACAAATTATCATAAAACGATCAAAGATCAATCCTTTATACATCGGATAGACACTGCATATTTAGATTTACCTGTCGATATATTAGTATGATCATAAGAAATTGATTTATATTTATATGAACCAACAGGATCTGACGAATCTGCGTCTCCACACCACCAACCGCTAAGCAAACTCATATATTTAAATGTTGTTGTTTCTAACCAACCTGCGCCTAACAGTGACAATCCATATTCATCTGTTGTCGTATTTGTTGAATATGAATGCCATGAGGTTGTTGCACGTAATCTATTAGCTGCATTATCCGCTCCTCCAACAAAAGTCACCATACTATCCCATTCCGCCTCTGAAGGAATGTGCCAACCCTTCGGACATATTTTATTCGTAATAATAGTAGCTTTATTATATAAATAACCATATTGAGTCCAATTAGCCTCAGTATAATCATATGAGCAACATGCCGGGGTGCTACTTGTTGATAAATCATTTTCAGCTAAGCTCTTCGCTACTTTAATAGTGGTTCCATCATTCAATGTTGCCGTTTTTAAATTTTCTTTCATCCAGAATATGCCATTGATCTCAACTACATTATAAATATTTCCTTCTATATCTTTAACTTTAATAGGTTTCCATTTAGCAGTCAATGTTACATCTCTCTGGATTGGAGTAGCAAAATCAAATTCTGAACTTCCCATATACCAACCTAAAAACTCATTAAATTCTTTGGTTGGATCAATCGGCTTACTTACAGTTTGGTTGTAAGCAACTTCCACCGATTCTATAGTAGAGCCTCCGTCTGTATCAAAGATTACCGTATTCGTCGCTTTTCCCCATTGAGCATATAAAGTCAGATCATATTCAACAGGAGTACTGAAATCATACGGATTACTGCCTTGTTCATCCAATGACCATTCAATAAACCGAGCATTTTCTTTCGTTGGGTCCTCTGGCTTTTCAACAGCCTGTAAAGCTTTTACCTTTACGGGGTCTATAGACGAGCCACCTTGAGTGTCGAATGTAACCATATAAAATTCAGGAGTCCAATAAGCATATAATACCATATTTTTGAAAACCGGCTTTTCAAAATCATACGCTTGCCCACCCTCTGCATCTTGACTCCAATATGCAAAACTATATTCTTCTTTAGTCGGATTTTCCGGCTTCACAATTTGATCAAATCGCTTTATTGATTGACTTTCCACCGCAGATCCACCTGTAGAGTCAAAATCAACTGTATAATATACCACTTCTTGCTTGTTGTCATCTTCGCAAGACATAAGATTTAGTGCCAATAAACAGACTATTACGCACGATAAAGAATAATAGAAATTTCTTTTGAAAAAATGTTTCATAATTATAAATCATTAGGGTTATACAATAAATTAGCGAAGCAAATTTATACTAGATAGTTGTCAAGAAGAGTCATGATTAACAAAGATTGTACCAGATAAAAGATCTGTAATAAATCTAAAAGCTAATTCTAAAATGTCATTATTCATTTTCATAATATTTCGATTTTGCCACAAAACTAAACGAAGAAGCGTCTCTCTTTTTATATTTTTGTCTAAAAGATTAATAATATTATCCAAAACAATATATATTTGTACGTTCAATTATATCTAATACAACTTTTACTAATATTGAATATGAAAAACAAACGCATTTTTATCTTGATGTGCTCCTTCATCTGTCATTTCTGGATATCCTCCGCACATAATTTGTACACCTTTCAGTATTTAACACTAAACGAAGGACTGTCCCATGCAGATGCAAACACACTCATGCAAGATTCAAAAGGGTTTATCTGGATAGGAACATATAGCGGATTAAATCGTTTTGACGGAAACTACATAAAATCCTACTATAATGATAGTAATGATGCTAATTCACCTTTCTACAATAGAATAGAAAATATTGATATAGACAAAAATGATAAAATCTGGCAGGCTACCAGTTTGGGGGTGCATGTATTCGATCCGGTAACTGATAGATTTATCCATTACAAAGAATATTCTAATCCACACTCAAAAGATACAGATCATAGAGAAATAAAGAGAATCAAATGCCAAAACAATAATTTATATCTATTAGACAGAAACTATAATATACATCTTTATCATATAAATAATAAAACAAAAACTCTCATTCCCGTAACTCATCCTCCTCTGACAACAGAACAAGGCTTCACATTATTTAAAGACAACAAAGAGCAGATGTGGATTCCTTCAAAAGGAAAAATCATATGTATATCACAAGATTTAATCCGACGTGACATTATAATGCCGGAAATGCAAGATATAATTACTGCAATCTATGTTAATAATGAAAGAAAGGACGTTATTATCGGCTACCAAGGAATTATCTATTTATGTAAGCTGGCTGATTCTTCGCTTATCATTCAGAAAAAAATACCACTAAAAAGCAAAGCCTATATCACGGATATCAAACAAGATCATAAAGGCAATTATTGGGTCAGTACTCATCAGGGACTTTACAGAGTACAACAGATTGACAGCTCTTGCGAATTTATACACACCGATTCTGGAGTTTTCGGACTAAAGTCCGACTACATTAACCAATTGGAAATAGACAAAACCGGAACTTTATTTATAGCGACCTATGCAGGAGGAGTCAATTATCTTAATCTACAAAGCTCTTCCCTTACCAGCATCTATCAAAGTACAGACGGAAAATTTAATTTCTCAGGACAGACAATCCGCAGTATCGTCACAGAAGGCAATAACCTTTATATAGGAACCCATACACATGGCATTATACAGTTAGATAAAAGCTCCTATCAGTTAACTTCCCTGATCAACTCAAAAAACATGCTTTCGGATGACAACATTAGAGCCATGATTGTCAAAAAAAACGGAGAGATATGGATTGCACACGCAAAGGGAATCGAAATAATATCACCGGAAAAAAAGAAAAATCTGACACAGGAATACGCTTCTTTCCTCCCACACCAGCCAATATCATTACTAGAAGAAGACATTTATGGGCAAGTGTGGGCAATAGGAGGTAAAAAGCTTTTTATCATAAATAAAAGAAAAAAGCAAACCGATAATTCCATAGAGAAAATACAAACCTTAAAAGAATGCCTATACAGAGATAACGTAATTGCCCTATATAGCGATCATCTGAGACCAGAAATGATCATCACTACTTCCAAATCATTATTTCGTATATTCTTAGACAAAGAAGGAAATGTAAAAGATTATATAGAATACTCTCACCAATCGAACACCAAAAATACATTAAAGGGAGATTTTATCTGCTCAGCCTATCGAGAAAATGACTCAGTTTTATGGGTGGGACACGTTGGAAACTATCTAAGTCGCATTTTATTCCTTCCCAACCATCAATATCAAGCTAAAAATTTTCCGATGAACAACCATGACAAATTTAAAGACTTCGAAGGAATACAGGCAGACAAATTAGGAAATATATGGATTGCAGGCAATGGCATAACCGCTTTCAACATCAAGACAAAACAATATCGGGTCTTTTCGTCTGGTGAAAACAAATATATGAACAGTTACAAGATAGGAGCCTCATATAAAAGTGAAGATGGAAATATTTTTTTCGGTGGTAATAATGGATTCACCATAATACCTCCTCAGAAAATTGGTATTAATCCTTATGCAGCTACCCCAGAAATCACAGATATACAAATAAATAACAAGCCTCTTTCGATAAAACAAAGACAAAAAACAGGAAATATCAGCTACACTGATCAAATTACGTTATCACACGATGAAAATAACATAACAATCTATTATTCTGCCATGCATTACGCCTTTTCCCAAAATTGTTCATTCAAATACCAGATGACAGGGGTCGACGGGGAAGAAAAAGAAATAAAGAATGCCTCAATCCCTGTCAATTATTCTAATTTATCTCCAGGACACTACATTTTTAAACTGTTTGCCAGCAATAATGACGGGATTTGGAACAAAGAACCACGATTGCTAAAAATCACAATACTTCCTCCTTGGTGGATGTCCACTTATATGAAAATGGCTTACGTGCTACTTGTAATATTATTGCTCTATGGTATATATCGATACTTCATCAATCTAAATACCATTAAACACAATATTAAATTACAAGAAATAAAAGAAAAACAAAAAGAGGAACTGCATCAGATGCAGCTACAACTCTTTACTAATATTTCTCATGAATTTCGCACTCCACTGACTCTAATATCAGGAATAGTTGAACAAGTTCAAACTGAATTTACAAGCATAAAAACGAAACAATCTTTTTCATATCTGACAAGGAACGTCAACCGCCTTTTGTCGCTAGTTAATGAATTGATGGATTTTAGAAAAACAGAAGCCGGCTCCTTCAAATTAGCCGTACAAAAAATGGATATTCATAAATTTGTCAGCTCCATAGCCAATGAATTTGAGAGCGTAGCCAAAACCAACCAAATCAACTATATAATTAATATCCCCTCAACCCCGCTAATCGTCTATGCTGATCCTAAGATTGTAGAAAAAATTGTTATAAATTTACTCAATAATGCATTTAAATATTGTCCGTCTGGGACTATTGAAATTGAAATTTCCAATACAGATTACATAAAAAATGAGAGGGAACTAAATAATCAAATACAAATAAATTCAGGATTTTCCGCACAAGACTGGCTAAATATCAGAGTAAGAGATACGGGTATCGGCATTTCCGAAGAGTCTATAGGAAAAGTCTTTGAGCGATATTACCAAATAGAGGATTCAGACAATGATCCTCATTTAGGTTCCGGAGTAGGTCTGGCACTTGTAAAAAATCTACTTATATTACATAAGGGGAAGCTAACATTGAGAAGTAAACGCAATGTCGGTTCAGAATTCATCATCTCTTTTCCTTATCACTACAACGATTATTCGGAGAATGAAATAAAAAAAGCCGAAAAGCAAGTCCTACTCCCTCAAATACCAACAAAGCATTTGGAAAATGCTCCTCTTTTGCCTATTAATCAACATATAGAAAAAAATCATAATTTATCCAAGCCTAGACTTTTGTTAGTAGAAGACAATTTAGAAATTCAATCTTTTTTAATAACAATCCTGAGTAAAAGTTATTCTGTAATAAAAGCAAATGACGGATTAGAAGCTATTAAAATGATGAAAATACAGAAACCAGATATCATTTTAAGCGACTTAATGATGCCTCATGTAGATGGGAATAAACTATGCAGCATGGTTAAAAACAATCAGGAAACCTGCGATATTCCCTTTATACTTCTTACAGGAAAAGATGATGCCAAGACTCAAAATGAGAGTGCTGAATGTGGCGCAGATGCTTTCTTAAACAAACCCATACGAATAAACCTGTTGATGAATATCATAAACAATCTATATAAGAGAAAAGCAAATATTCAAAAAAATATTTCTCAGAACTATATTCATTACGCATTACAGGAACATTTATCCCTTCAAGACGAAGAACTAGGTGAAAAAATTATTGACATCATTAAGAACAATATGGGAAATACTCAGCTAGATGCAAACTTTATCAGTCGGCAATTAAACATCAGTAGGAGTGGATTATATCAAAAATCAAAAGATATATTCGATATTCCTATTATTGAATTAGTAAGGGATATCCGTTTAAAAAAAGCAATTCAAATAATGAGTGAAGAAAATTTGTCGATGGCTGAAATAGCTGTAAAAACTGGATTCCAAAACCAATCTTATTTTACTGCTTCATTTAAAAAGAAATACGGAGTAACGCCTACTGCGTACTATAAACAACTTAACATCTAAGTGTAAATAATGTGAGTTCGATGAGATTTTTTAAATAAAGTAAGCTGTCTATCAACTACCTTCTATAGGTTGATAGATGGTTTCTTGGGGCACTGTCCATCATTTTGTGTAAATAGTCGTCCCTTAAAAAGCATATTTCAGCGAAACATTTCTTATGGTAAGTGTTTCGCTGATCTTTTTTAGTAGTAGCCAAAGAACCTTCATGGCTCTTTTGAAGTTATATGCAGCTGCCGCTAGCATGAGGTTGATAGCATCCCCTAATACTCCTTTATAAAAGTTTCGCCCTAAGCGATAATCACTCTTGAGATGTCCGATGGTTGGTTCTATTCCTGCACGCTTGCAAAATAGCTTATGTTTCTTCCTGCGTTGATAGTAGGTATCTTTGGCTTTTGGCGTATGAGGGATTAGTATTTGCGTCCCGTTTATCTCTTTCTTGCCACGATATCCTCTATCTCCTGCTAATCGCCTGATACTTTTTCCCGTCAGCCGATGCACCTGTTCCAAGCTCTTCTCAATGGTATGCCCATCGTATTCATTTCGGAAAGAGCCGGCACCAAGAATGACACCTGTGACAGAGCGTATAATGGAGACTTTGTTACCAAATTCGTACTTTTTGTATTCTTTACCTTTACTGATACATTGAACATCAGGCTCATGGATGGAATAAATCTTATGGGAAGAATTACGGCGTTGTAAAAGTATCTTTTCAAAGATGGATAGCAATTCATCATATCGGCTATTATCCCCTAAATTACGTTTGAGTTCTCTAACCAGACGCCCGGCAATGGTACGTAAACGCTTATCGACTTTTAGGGCTTTCTTCCGATTCTTGGGATGATTACGAAAACGTTGATCCCGATAAATCTTTTTCAAAACAAACGTGTAGGACTGACGGGTGGGCAGATTCAACTCTTTTACAATTTTAAGCACTTTGCCAACTATCTTTTTGTGCAGTTTTGCATCTGTGGGATAAGTTATATTCTTTTCTTGTACGGTAGAGTCGATAAAGGCAGTATCATGATGCTGATTATCGCTCTTGTCATCATTCACCCGGATACTTTCAGAGAGAATAAGCTCTATGCCTTTTTCACCTATCCGTTTGCGAAAATGGACTAGTTCGGATGAATTGCAAGGAAAAGAAGGCACAAATTCATGCATACCGCAGAAATATTGAAAGTAAGCATTCTCGCTCCATTGTTCTACAACGGATTCATCAGAGAGGTTACGCAGATGTTTGAGAATCAGTAACCCGCACATCAGACGGATCGGTTTAGCCGGACGCCCATTATCTGGACAATAAAGAGGAGTGAATGCTTCTTCAAACACGGACCAGTTAATCTTGTGCGAAAGTTTATGCAATGGGTGCTGCCAGTTCAATAAATCATCCAAAGATGAGAACAGAGATGGGGAGGATGGAGTTGTATTTATCATAAAAATCTGCAAGTTTTTACATTCAAAGATACAAAAACTTGCAGATTTATAAAAGGAATTATCATATTATATTACTGGTAATCAGTATATAAATTACTTCTTAAGGGACGACTACGTAGTTGAGATAACGCCTTGTCACGCATCTGCTGATACTCTTCACTATTTCTATCCATAATACAAAGGTAATTGTTTTTGGACAGAGTTCAGATTACAGTCTCAAACACCCAATTGCGGTGTAAAGTCCGTCTCCTGGAACCAAGAGTATACATGTTATTGATCTGATCGCCATACCTTGTGCCAGTATGGTCTCACGTTTCTTTACTGTCATAGGTTGGAAAAGCCATCATGATCACGGGCGTTACAACTGTTATTTCGCCATATTGAGTTTGAACCTGTTTACTCATCTTGCCACTACGATGGTTACTCCTCTCACGTTCTGCAAATTTAAAAATCCAACCCTCATTAATAAAAATATATGTTCGGTTCTTATTTTGTGTGTACTAACAATAAAATAGCTTTCATTTACAACTATAATTCAATAATATCAATCGGAAGTTTTTGTAATATTAGCTTAGATTCTTCACTTATACTTTCCACATTTATAAACAAACTATTCTTAGCTCTACTCATCCCAACATAATATACTCTATCTGTTGAATTATTAGATAAATCCGGCGAACTTAGTACTTTGATATCAGCTGGTTCATTAATAATCAGCAATATATTATCATATTCCTCACCCTTAGCTTTATGTATTGTCTTATGCATTGCTTGACAATCGGAAACCTTCATGCTTAATGCCATTTCTAAATAAGAATGCGAAAGATAAAAATCTTTTATCCTTCCCTTTTTAAGTAAGGTTAGTTTTTTATTTATATTGTGTTTAACAAATTCATAGAAATCATATAGACTACCATCTTTATATTCATTTCTGTGATTTAATAACATTCGCAAAACAGATATGGTATGCTCACGATTATTATCCAGCAGGTCTAGATGGAACCATGCTTCTTTAAAATCATTGTTAAAAGCATATTCAACAGCCTTAAGATAAATTTTATTTCAGTAGCCCTCTGAAAATCCGAATCAAAATCCGAATCAATAAGGCCTTTTATATTTACGTCTGCTTCAGTTTTATATTTCAAAGAATTAGCAATAATGTTCGGGAAAGCTAGCGAATGGACATCATCAGTACAACTTATTTCGATAGCTTTTTGATATGCATTAAGTTTGTCCCCTACTAAAAAAATAGGTTTTATTCCAGAAGTTGTACCAATAGGAGTTTGGACAAAGTCAGTTCGTATACAATTAAGCAAGTTTACAATCTCCGGGCTACTTCTTCTATTTCCATGGATCTCATAATCTATTTGCCCCTGAACAGTAAAGGAGTCAAAGTTTGCAACTGAAGCTCCAATGAAATCATATATTGTTTGTGCTTTATCACCAACGACACCTATTTTTACACCATATTGAGCTAATGATTTAATGAAATCCATGATAGTAGGTATAGTATCCTGAAATTCGTCTACAAAAAAATATGGGTACCTTGCTGCTAATATTCTATATATATATATGGATGCTGCTTTAAAATTTCTATAGCTAGATATAGTACATCATCATATGATAAAATACCTTTTTCCCATTTCAACTCAACAAATTTATCATAAGCAAGCTGGGGTACAGAATATTTAGTTTCATGTCCATACTTATCTTCGTTTTTTATTAGATATCTTGGTGTAAACTTGATAGTATTTCCTGCTTTAGAACGCCACGTGCATTTTGTTAAACCTTTAACGAGTGAATTTGGATTTAACCACAAAGCCTTTATATCTCCTATTATTATATTTGCGAAAGCTTTTGTTTGAAATGGTTCTGAAGGAGAAACCCTTAAATTATCTATATCAATACCCCATTTTTCCGCATCTATATAAAGGAAAGGTTTTACAACTTGATTATATAGAAAACTGTGGATCGTACAAACGTCGACTAAAGAGTTGTCGTTTGGTATTCTTTCTAAAATAGTTTCTACACCAACATTTGTATACGATATACATGCTATCTTTCTTGATATTCCCAAAGATCTTCCATGAGCAAGAACGTTCTTTATATGAAGGGAAAGCCAATGAGTTTTCCCAGCCCCAGGACCTGCAGAAACTTTAAATGAAGATTCCGTTGGAATTAAAGTATCCGAATTTATTGTAATAGCCATTGAAGTGCATCGATAATATATTGCGGAACTACAAATTCTTCTTTAGTTGGATCGGAATTTTCCTTATAATAATTTTCTTCTAACGCCACACTAAGTGCTAACTCATTTTCTCCTTTACTTACAGAATTCAAATAACGAGCAGCTATCAGACCTTTCATTTTTTGGTCATTATCCCAACTCGTATTCAAATCTAAGGCTTCTTTTAAAGCAGTATTCTTTTTAGATTCTCTTAGTCGTTCCTTCATTTGTTCTAATGTCGACAGATCCATCAGATCTTTTAATTCATCAGCATTATTCATTTCTGCGACCACTATTAATTTACATCTCGAATTTGCAAATGCCATATCATATTCTAAAGTTTTTCCAATCGAAATATCTTGACTAAAATATCTTATCGTTGGATGTGAAGCATATTTTTGCAATTCTGCTTCTGCATTACATGAATACTTAATATTCGGATAGATTCCATATTCAAATGGATAACATGCTTCGCCTTCACAGCATGGATCTGTATCTGTTATGCATGCGACTTTTTTACTAATGTTATAACCGTTATTATCAAACATTTTGAGAAAATGATGAAAATAACGACCTCCCATATTTACTATTAGTACATGATCTTTTACTAAATCATACCCAAGGTATTTAGCAAACGTAGGTATTAACAACTTTTCCGCTATACCTTCAACAAATATAAGTTTTTCAGCAAAAAACATATCTGAACGTGTTGCATCTAGAAATCTCTGAACATATGCTTTTGAAGCAATATCATCATCTGAATTACTGTATTTAGTCCGAGGGTATCCTATTCCATGAGAACCATATCCCTCATAATTTAAAGAAATCAAGCAGTCCAATGAGACTGCTGACACAATCTCTGGTGAATGAGTTGTAACAATTATTTGATTAACATTATGTTTGGATCTATTACTGTTTAGGAAATTCAAAAATTGATATTGCATAGCTGGATGCAAGTGAGCTTCAGGTTCTTCTATTGCTAATAGTGAATATAATTTAGCTTGTCTCTTCATATAATTTCCGTCAGCAGAAGCCTGCATTTTTGCAAGTAATAACGACATATAAATTAGGTTGTTATAACCTAAGCCATTATTAGCAGCTGGTATTTCTACCCCTGTTTCATGCCTTATAATAAGTTTCAATACTGCCAATAGTTCCGATTCTGATAAAATTCCCTGAAAATCCGGCTCTACATTTCCAAAAGAAGCTCCAGTATCATTAGCATAATCAAGCAAGATTTTTTTTCCACTTTCAAGCCTATCTAATAAGAATTTCATAAGTGGTTTTGCCTGCTCTTTAAAAGCTTTTTGATTGCTTCGTAATTCTTCTTT
>OGYT01000287.1_pt1 | contig 40484 bp, 60 predicted proteins | sample 1576631 | NCBI WGS metagenome assembly OGYT01 (sample SAMEA3541588, study PRJEB24748) | human gut metagenome | biome: human gut; feature: human-associated habitat; material: faeces | place: China | collected 2012
AGAAGTTAGATCTGTTTACGAGAAAAAACGAGAAAGTAGACAGTGACAGGGAGATTACAGATGTATATCTGTTTAGTGAAGAAGAGGGATATGGAGTATGGATCTGGAGTGAGAGCAGTCTGGAGCAGGAAGAACTGGTGAAAATTGCAAACGGGCTGGAGATTACTGTCTTAGAGGAAACTGTTCCATATCCGTCTGAGGCGGAAATTGCAGAAGAACGGCAAAATGACAAAGATGCAGCCAAAAAAGCCGAAGCAGAGCAGGAGTATCGGAGCAGCAATGGGGTTTCAGAAGAATTGGTTTATCAGGTTGGCGAAGAAGTAAAAGACACAACGAGAGAGATGATGGCAGAGGCAGATCCGGATTATCTGAATGAGGTGGAGGATATCAGGTTTACTGTTCTTAGTGCAGAAGTGTCAGATACACTTCCGGCAGATACATTTTCGCAGCAATATTTTACAACAGATATGGAAAGCTGGATGAACGAAGATACGTCGCTAAAAGCACATCAGAGATATCGGCTTGGAGAAGAGGAAGGACAGACGACTCTTGATGCGCTGGCAGACAAAGAGGCAGAGACGGTGAATGCAAAGTATGTTATTGTGAAGATGAAAGTGAAAAACGCATCTGCATTTCAGACAGAGTGGAATAAGACAGAAGGGGTGTCGATCGCTCCGACGCTTACTGCGATGCATACAGGAGAAGAGGGAAAGCTTGTGTATCCGCAGGAAACATTCTGGTCGGCAAATGAAGGATATGATCTCCAATGGGGAGCAGAAAGAGGAGGATCATTCCCAATTTATTTTGACAAGCCATATTTTACAGAGGGAATCAAGGGAGTAAAATCAAGGCTGTTCTGTCCGCTTGCTCCGGGGGAGGAAATGGAATATACATTAGTCTATGTGGTAGACGAAGATCAGCTTTCAAATATGTATCTGCATTTTTATCCGCAAAATGAGATGGAGATGAATGGAGAGTATCTGACAACTCCGTATGTGGACATCAGCCAGTAAAGAAAGCAGACAGAAATCTGAATGAAAGATTCAGATGATAAAAAAGAACTTGTGTGGATGGGAGAAAAGAAAGAAAAATCTCCATCGCATAAGTTCTTTTTTGTTACAAAAATATTACAAAGACTACACTTTTTCTTGTGATTTTTAAAACTTTATTGTATTATATATAGGATAATGGAAAAAAATAGATATAGAATCAAATGAAATAAACAATAGATGAGAAACGGGTGAATGAATTTTGATCAAAGATAATCAGAAACATTTTAACCGGATGCATGTTGTGCTGGATGCATGTGTGATTATTTTTTCTTATGTTCTGGCATGGTATCTTCGGTTTAAGAGCGGACTGTTTCAGCAGGATCCGTGGTTTTTATCTCTTCATGAATATATGGGAGCACTTCTCTACATTGTTCCGGGCTACTTAATGTTGTATTATTTATTCCAGCTTTATACGCCGAAGCGGGTACGTGGACGGAGACTGGAAGCATGGAATATTCTGCAGGCAAACACGATTGGGCTGATGGTGTTCACATTCGTGTTGTATATTATAGAGCAAGCAAACTTTTCCAGAAAAATGATCGCGATTTTTTTCTGCGTGAATATTGTGACAGAGATTTTTATGAGAAATCTTGTGCGGCATTTTCTGCGGGATATGCGGAAGCGCGGTTATAATCAGAAACATATGATTTTGATTGGATACAGCCGGGCAGCGGAGCAATACATTGACCGGATCAAGGCAAATCCAGAGTGGGGATACACCATCCGGGGAATTCTGGATGACAATCAGCCGAGAGGAATGGAATATAAGGGTGTCAAGGTGATTGGTACGATTGAAAATCTAAAGATCATCCTGCCGCAGAATCGTTTGGATGAGATTGCGATCACACTTGGAATTAATGAGTATTCCAAGTTGGAATCCATCGTTGCAATGTGCGAAAAATCAGGAGTGCATACGAAGTTTATTCCGGATTATAATCACATCATTCCGACCAAACCGTACACGGAGGATCTTTTGGGACTTCCGGTCATCAATATCCGCCATGTACCACTCAGCAACACATTGAACCGATGGATGAAGCGATTGATGGATATTTTCGGAGCCATCGTCGCAATTATTTTATTCTCTCCGGTCATGCTGCTTGCAGCAATTCTTGTCAAGACGACATCAGAAGGACCGCTGATTTTCAAGCAGGAGCGTGTGGGACTTCACAACAGACCATTTTATATGTATAAATTCCGATCAATGGTTGTGCAGGATAAAGCAGCAGAGAAAGGAAAGTGGACCGTCCAGAATGATCCGCGCGTGACACCGATCGGCAAATTTATGAGAAAGACAAGCATCGACGAACTTCCGCAGTTGTTCAATGTCCTGAAAGGTGAGATGAGCCTTGTGGGACCAAGACCGGAACGACCGTTTTTTGTAGAGAAATTTAAAGAAGAGATTCCGCGCTACATGGTCAAACATCAAGTACGCCCGGGGATTACTGGGTGGGCACAGATCAATGGCTACCGGGGGGACACTTCTATTATGAAGCGAATCGAATATGACTTGTATTATATTGAAAACTGGACTATCGGGTTGGATATTAAAATATTGATTTTGACGTTCTTTAAAGGCTTTATCAATAAAAATGCATATTAGTAAGGAGATTATAGATGGGAACAAAGAGACCGTCCGGGAGACGATATCCGGAAGATGAAAGAGAGATGAGAGCAGCAAGATCCACTTCGGAGCGGAGACGACTTGCACTGGAGGAGAAGAGACGGGCGAAGAAGAAAAAGAGGAGAAGAAGAATCGGTATTTTAGTAGCTGAAGTGATTATCCTCAGTGTATTGTGTGTTTTTGCATATGCGACAGTAAAGATGGACAAGCTTGATTTCAATTTTCTGGATGAAGATAAGCTGGAAGTATATAAGGACACCGGACCGTATACAAATATAGCGCTGTTTGGTCTTGACGCCAGGGAAGGTGAGAGCATTGAGAGCGGTGTGCGAAGCGACAGTATGATGATCGCCAGCATCAATAATGAGACGAATGAGGTAAAAGTCGTTTCTATTTTCCGAGATACACTGTTAAAACAGCAGGACGGTACGTTTGACAAGGCGAATGCGGCATATTCGTATGGAGGGCCGCAGGAGGCGATTGCACTTCTGAACCGAAACCTGGATCTGGATATTAAAAACTACATGAGTGTGGATTTTAAGGCGCTCTCTGATGTGATCGATGCACTCGGCGGAATGGAATTGGAACTGACTGCGGAGGAAGTTGTACATATGAATAATTACTGTGTGGAAACTTCAGAAGTGACTGGCAAAGATTACGAGAGAATCGAGCCGGAAGTGGCAGGAACTTACCATTTAAATGGTGTGCAGGCGACATCCTACGCCAGAATCCGTGCCACAGCGGGAGGAGATTACAAGAGAGCGGAGCGCCAGCGGCTTGTAATCGAGAAGATTGTAGAGAAAGCACAGAAGGCAAATTTAAAAACATTGGATAAGATCATAGACGTCGTATTTCCGCAAGTATCCACCAGCTTTTCTTCTAAAGATCTGATAGGGATTGCAGCGAATGCACTCTCTTATCAGTTGGGAGAGACACAGGGATTCCCATATAGTATTGCAGATACAGATGTAGTCGATGGATATGAAGGCTCTTATGTAGTTCCTTCAGATTTTGACGGGGATGTCAAAAAGCTGCATGAATTTTTATTCAATGAGAAAGACTATCAGGTATCGGATACGGTCAAGGAAATCAGCCATGAGATTGACGTGATGTCAGGAGCAATTGTGGAAGATGGATATACCGATGAGTATGGGACCGATGAAGGATATTCGGAAGAACCATATGGTGGTTATGAGTCTGACGGTTACGAGACTGATGTTTATGAAAGTGAAAATTACGAAGGCTCTTACTAAGAAGAGAAAAAGAGCAGGAAGACAGGGGACACAAGTGTAATGATGTTAGAAGAAAGAAGAAAAAGAGCTGATGTCATTATTCCGGTCTATAGGCCGGATGAAAAATTAAAAAAACTGTTGGAAGGGTTAAGAAAACAGACGCATTTGGCAGAGCATATTTTTCTGATCCATACAAAGACAGAGGGAGTCTCGTTAGAGTGGTGTAAAGAATACGAAACAGTACAGATTATAGAAATCCGGCCGGAGGAGTTTGATCATGGAGGAACAAGACGGATGGGCGCAGAACTGTCTGACGAGGAATTCCTGATTTTTATGACACAGGATGCAGTGCCGCAGGATCAGTACTTGATCGAAAAACTGATGGAACCTTTCCAAGATTCAAAAGTCGGAGCAAGTTATGCAAGGCAATTGCCGGATAAAGACTGCCGGATGGTGGAATGCTATACGCGAAGCTTTAATTATCCACAGGAAAGCAGAATAAAAACGATTGAGGATGTGGATAAACTTGGAATTAAGACGTTCTTCTGTTCAAATGTATGTGCCGCTTATAAAAAGTCAGTTTATAAAGAACTGGGGGGATTTGTACCGCGGGCGATCTTTAATGAAGATATGATTCTGGCAGGGACAATGATAAAGGCAGGATATGGCATCGCATATGCGGCGGATGCAAAAGTAATCCACTCTCACAATTACAGTGGGAGACAGCAGTTTCACAGAAATTTTGATCTTGCAGTTTCGCAGAAAGATCATCCGGAGATTTTTGCTGGGATCTCATCCGAGAGCGAGGGAATCCGCCTTGTGATTTCAACAGTCAAATATTTACTGAAAAATAAGAAAGGGATGGAAATTCCCGGTCTGATTGTACAGAGTGGGTGCAAGTTTCTGGGATATAAACTGGGGCTGCATTATGAGAAGCTGCCGGAATGGCTTGTTTTGCGCTGCACGATGAATAAAACTTACTGGAAATCACAAAAAAACGCATAAAGTCATTGTAGTTCGCTGATAAGTGCGATATGATAAAAGATAGCTTACGGATAAAAACATAGAAGAACAGTTGTAGGAAAAGAAGAAAGGATACAATTATGACACAGAGACAGTCAAGAAGAAGACGTGCAAGGAGAAGACGGAAGCATGGATTTTCCACATGGTCACTGGGGAAGAAGATTTTATTAGTTTTTGTCATTGCATTGCTTTTGATGATCACGGTAGGTGTTGTCTATGCGGCAGATAAGCTTGGCAAACTTGAGCAGACGAAGCTGGACACAAAGAAATTGAGTATTTCAGATGAAATTGATCTTGGAGATGGATATACGAATCTCGCATTGTTTGGACTGGATTCCAGAGATGGGGAGTTAGGCGAAGGTGTCAGAAGTGACAGTATTATCATCGCAAGTCTGAACAATAAAACAAAAGAGATTAAGATGGTTTCTTTATATCGTGACACGCTGTTAGAACTGGAAGACGGAAGTCTGAACAAAGCAAACTCGGCATATGCATTCGGAGGTCCGGAAGAAGCGGTCGCGATGATCAATAAAAATCTGGATCTGAATATTGAGGATTATATTGCAGTGAATTTCAACGCACTTGTCGATGTCATCGATGCACTTGGCGGCATGGATGTAACATTGTCTGATGCGGAAGTAGTGCATATGAATAATTATTGTGTGGAGACTTCGGAAGTGACAGGAAAGTCTTATACAAAGATTGAACCAGAAGTTGCAGGAACGTATCACCTGAATGGAGTGCAGGCGACATCGTACGCACGTATCCGCTACACAGCCGGAGGAGATTTTGAAAGAACAGAGCGTCAGCGGTTTGTTCTGGAACAAATAGCGGAGAGCGCAAAAAAGGTAAGTTTTTCTTCGTTGAACTCCATCATGGATAAAGTATTCCCTCAGGTGGCAACAAGTATGGAACTTGGGGAAATGTTAAAGTATGCCAAAATAGGAACCAGTCTTAAGATCGGCGCTACGAAAGGATTCCCGGAAGCCAATACGAGTGATACACTAAGTGGTGTCGGAAGTGTAGTAATTCCAGACAGTCTGATCCAGAGTGTCAGAGAACTGCATGAATTTTTATTTCCGGATCTGGAGTATGAAGTGTCTTCCACTGTGACTGCGATAGATGAAAAAATAAGAAATAAATCTTTGGACCGTTCGGATGGATCTGATTTTGTGGAAGATGAAGTAAACTTCTATTCGGAACCTCAATATTATGAGTATGGAAGTCCGGAACAGGATGTATGGACTGGCGGAGAGACTCAGACACCAGATTATGGAACAGGAGATTCTTCGGGAAGTATCGAGGGATCAGGAACTGGAGAATCAGGTTTGCCGGGAGGTGACGGAACCATTTCACCGGACGGAGGTGGAAGTGATCTCGGCGGTGGAGATGTAGGAGACAGTATGGGAGGCGGAGAGACTGGCGGTGTTGATACCGGAACCGGTCAAGAGATGACGCAATAACAAGAAACATACGATAAAGAGGATAAGAGGATGAAGATAGCAAAGAAAACAGCAGCATTTTTATTGGTATTATTTCTGGGAATCCAATGTATGCCGTTGACTGCACTGGCGGCGGACGGAACATTGTCATTCTCAGATCCTACTGCAAAAGCAGGAGAAACGATAGAAGTAACTGTAAAGATCAACACAGCAGAGGGACCGATCGGGGACGGTCAGGTACAGGTTACCTATGATCCGACCTATCTGGAATTTGTCAGTGGAGTCAATGCGACTGGAGAAGCAGGAACGATTACGCTTTCTGCATCTGGAAATGGAACAGATTCTGAACTCGCATACAGCATGACCTTCAAGGCTTTGGCAGAGGGAGAGACAACTTTGCAGGCAGTGGGATATACAGCGTATACGTTTGGCGGTGAAGAATTGAATCTGACACTTGGGACATCTGCGGTTAAGATTGAAGCGGGAGATGGCACACAGACGGTCGCTGCACAGCAGCCAGGCACACAGACTATGATTGAGCTGGATGGAAAGCAGTATTTTATTGCAGATGATATTCCAGAAGCGCTGATCCCGGAAGGATATGAGAAGAGCCAGCTCACATATGAGGGAAGCCCGCATACAATCCTTGTGCATACCGGAAGCGGTCAGAAGATGATTTATTTGATGGATACGCAGGGGGAGGGGAACCTGTTTTTATATGATAGTGAGACAGATCATTTCTCTGCGTTTGAAAAGATAGACTTATCAAGTGATTCGTATATTCTGATCACAGACGACAAAGAAAGTGCAAATATTCCGGAAGATTATGAGGAAACAACAATTCAGATCAATGGGAAAGTATTTCCTGCATGGCAGAATGTAGTTGACACAAAATTGGCTGATTTCTGTCTGGTATATGCAGTGGATAATGCTGGTAAAAAAGGGTTATACCAGTACGACAGCACACAGAAGACCTACCAGAGATTTCTTCCTCCAACGGCAGAAAAAGAGAAACAAGATGGTTCTGTTGCAAATAAGGTGACAACATTTGTAGAGGAGAATCTTCCGAAAATCATGGTAGGGGCTTGGGGAGTTTTCCTGATGATGTTGCTGCTCATTGTGATCCTTGCTGTAAAACTTCGCCATAGAAATGAAGAACTGGATGATTATTACGATCAGGAATATGACGAAAATCCGCGTGCAGGGAGAGGGTTCTCGTCAGAGGATTATGATGAGTCCGACGACGATGACTATGATTACGAAGAGGATTATGACGAGTCTGACGATGATGACTATGATTACGAAGAGGATTATGACGAGTCTGACGACGATGACTATGATTACGAAGAGGATTATGATGAGTCCGAGGAAGATGACTATGCTTATGAGGATGCTTATGACGAGTCCGAGGACGATTATGAAGATGACTATGATTACGAAGAAGACTATGAGTCGGAAGATGCTTATGATGATTTGTTAGACTATTATGATGATGACGATGATTATGAGTTGGAGCGGGAGATTCTGGACGAGGATGAAGGATTTTTCGATAAGAGAAGCGGTAAAAAAAGAGGAATCGATTTAATCTAACCAGTAGTGTAGAAAGAAAAGTTTCAATGAAAGGGGAGTACGAATCATGAAGATGAAGAAAGTAAAAGCAGTTTTAGCAGCATTTGCGCTGATTGCTATGATGCCGTTTCAGGTAATGGCAGCAGATGGAAGTATTATGTTTTCTGATCTGACAGAAGAAACGGGAAGAAGCGTAAAGACAGGTGAGACGGCTGAAATTAAATTTGCGGTAGCCTCTACAGCAGGTGCGATTGGAGAGGCCAATGTCACTTTGACTTATGATGCCAGCGCGCTGCAGTTTGAGGGCGCAGAAGGTGTCACAGAGGGAAGTGAAAAAGGATCGCTGGTCTATACGGGAAAAGGGGATGGAACAGCAGCAGAATTAAGAACAACTCTGAAATTTAAAGTATTAAAAGCAGGAGATTTGTCGATCCATGTCGCATCTTACCAGGTGACCTCCAGTGTGGGAGCACAGCTGACTGAAGTGGAAACAGGAAGTTCTGCAATCACAGCACTTCCAGGGGAGACAGAGGTGGCAGAGCAAACTGGCAGCGAACAGCAAGGACAGACGACAGGAGAAGCAATTGAGATTTCAGATACATACAAGATCACGCTTCTCACAGAAAAGCCGGATACAGAACTGCCGGAGAATTATGTAGATACAGAATTGACATTGAATGGAAAATCTTATCCGGTATGGCAGGATGAGAATAAATCTTCTTACTATATCGTCTATGCAGAAAACAGTGATGGCGAAAAACAGTTATATCAGTATGATTCAAAAGAAGGAACTTACCAACGTTTTATTGCGCCGGAGACAGAAAAAGACAGCGCATCGGGAATCAAAGGGAAGATCAAAGGTGTGTTGGAAGGACATCTGATGCAGGCAGTTATCGGAGTGGCTGCGGTTGTCGCATTCCTTCTTCTGATGGTGTTGATTCTTGCAATTAAATTGCACAGACGCAACCGAGAACTGGATGAGATGGAGCTGTTCGGTATGCAGGAAGACGATGATTTTGAAAATGACCTTTCAGACTATGCAACAGATGCTGATGAGGTTGAGTTTGATGACGATTATGATGAATATGAAGAGGATGATTACGAAGAGGATTACGATGACGAAGACGACTTTGATGATGAGGACGACTTCGAGGATGACTTTGATGATGAGGAAGATCGCTCTAAGACATTTTCCATGGACTTCATTGATCTTGATTAAGAATACATTCTAGTATGAGAATCTAATACTGTGCAATCATGACAGGATAAAAGCTGTTGTGGGACAAAAAATTATGAAAATATGTGCATAGATAAAATCTGTGAAACAGTTTTCTAGTGTAATTTTGTTCTGCGGCAGCTTTTCTATTTGAGAAAATGCTTTACAAAATTCGATATTCTTGCTACAATACAACACGAAAATGCAAAAAAAACGGATGTTTGTGCAAAAAAGGAGGACTTATACCATGTGTGGGATTGTAGGATATATAGGAAATGAACAGGCGGCACCGATACTGTTAGATGGATTATCCAAGTTGGAATACCGAGGATATGATTCTGCGGGGATTGCTGTCTATAACGGAGCGGAGATCGCAGTTGCAAAGTCTAGAGGAAGATTACATGTGTTGAGTGAATTGACACAAGAGGGGAAAGGTCTTCCGGGGACAAGTGGGATTGGGCATACGAGATGGGCGACACATGGTTCACCATCGGATCAGAATGCACATCCACATGTCAACAAGGAAGAAAGTATTGTGGTAGTACATAATGGAATTATTGAGAATTATTTGAAACTCAAGAAGAAATTAGAGAAAAAAGGATATGAGTTCCAATCGGAGACAGACACGGAAGTGATCGCGCATCTTTTGGATGATTATTACAAAGGCAATCCGTTGGAGGCGATTACAAAGATCATGCATCGAATGGAAGGCTCTTATGCACTTGGAATTTTGTTCAAAGATCATCCGGGAGAACTTTACGCTGTGAGAAAAGACAGCCCGCTGATCGTAGGGCGTACAGACGGTGGAAATATCATTGCATCTGATGTTCCCGCTGTCTTGAAATATACAAGAGATGTGGTGTTTATTGAAAATGAGGAGATTGTAAAGATGACAAAAGAAGAACTGTCATTTTTTACAGCGGATGAAGAACCAATTGAGAAAACAACAACAAGAATTGAGTGGGATGTAGATGCGGCAGAAAAGGGCGGATATGAGCATTTTATGCTGAAAGAAATGTATGAACAGCCAAAAGCAATTACAGATACTGTTGCACCGAGGATCAAAGAAGAACAGATTGTGATTGAAGAATTAGGTATGAGTGATGAGGAAATCAAAAGCATTCAAAAAATTATGATCGTTGCCTGTGGATCGGCATATCACGCAGGTGTTACGAGCAAGTACATTTTTGAAGGGCTGGCAAGAATTCCGGTAGAGGTAGATGTTGCATCGGAATTTCGATATCGGGATCCAATCCTTGGAGACGGTACACTTGTACTGATCATCAGTCAGTCAGGAGAAACGGCGGATTCACTGGCGGCATTGCGCGAAGCAAAGAGAAAAGGAAGTAAGGTACTTGGGATTGTCAATGTTGTGGGAAGTTCGATTGCAAGGGAAGCGGACAATGTGATGTATACATGGGCAGGACCGGAGATTGCAGTCGCTACTACGAAGGCATATTCCTCTCAGCTTGCAGCACTGTATCTTCTTGCAATGAAATTTGCGGGTGTGAGAGGAAAAATAGCACCAGAATTACAGAGAGAAATGTTGTCAGATTTAAGAAAACTTCCGGAACAGGTAGAAGTACTCTTAAAGCAACAGGAGAAAGTTCAGAAATTTGCAAACAGATATCTGGCTGCAAAGGACATATTTTTTATCGGGCGTGGAATTGACTATGCGATTTCGATGGAGGGATCCTTAAAGTTAAAAGAGATTTCCTATATCCATTCAGAAGCCTATGCGGCAGGAGAATTGAAACATGGAACGATTTCTCTGATCGAGGAAGGAACACTTGTGGCAGCGGTATTGACACAGGAAGATCTGTACAAGAAAATGATCAGCAATATGGTTGAGGTAAGGACGAGAGGTGCTTTTGTTCTTGCAATTACAAATGAAGGCAATACGGAAGTAGAGAGAGCCGCCGATTACGTTCTCTATATCCCGAAAACAAATAAATACTTTACAAATTCACTTGCGATCATTCCGCTGCAGTTATTTGGATATTATGTGTCAGTCGGAAGAGGGTGCGATGTGGATAAGCCGAGAAATCTCGCGAAATCGGTGACAGTAGAATAAACAAGATCTAAAAACACTTTTTTTTAACGAAGAGAACACAATTCCATCACAAATATCGCTTATACTGATAATCACAAAAGCGAAAGAATATGTGAAAAGGAAGGGAGACTTGTTTATGGATAATCAATATAATTATAATACACCAAATGATCAGTTTCAAAATCAGGCAACGGGGAATGGAGGACCGGATTTTCATTTCGGACAGACAGACCCGGATTTTTCTCACAGAAAAAAAGAAAAGAAACCGCGAGATCATAAAAAAGCAGCGAAAATTGCAGGAGGGCTCTGTTTTGCAGTTGCATTTGGCGTGATTGCAAGTGCGGCGTTTCAGACAACAAATTTCGTGGGAAATGCTCTTTTCGGAGAAAAAGTAAAGACAGAAAAATCTTCTGAGAAGAAGGTCGACAGTACATCTTTGACAAGAACATCAAGCACAGTGACATCTGATGTGTCAGAAGTAGTAAACAGTGTGATGCCATCGGTTGTATCTATCACAAATATGAGTGTACAGCAAGTACAAAGTTTCTTTGGAGGAACAAGCAGTCAGGAAGTACAAAGCAGCGGTTCAGGAATCATTGTCGGACAAAATGACACAGAACTTTTAATCGCGACAAACAATCATGTTGTGGAAGGAAGTACAACATTGACTGTCAGCTTCATCAATGAGTCAAGTGCAGAAGCAAAGATTAAAGGAACAGATGCATCAAGAGACCTTGCAGTCATTGCGGTTCCACTGGAGAACATCGAAGAAGAGACGATGGGAGAAATCAAAGTAGCAACATTGGGAGATTCCACAAAGCTTCAAGTAGGTGAGCCGGTAATTGCAATTGGAAATGCACTTGGTTATGGACAGTCAGTGACAACAGGAATTGTCAGTGCATTGAACAGACAGATTGATATGGAAGGATTTGATGCAGAATTGATTCAGACAGATGCTGCAATCAATCCGGGAAACAGTGGTGGAGCCCTTGTCAATGCGAATGGAGAGGTGATCGGAATCAATACAGTGAAAGTAAGCAGCGATGCGGTAGAGGGAATGGGATATGCAATTCCAATTTCTGATGCAAATGAGACGATCACAACTTTGATGAACAAAGAAACAAGGGAACAGGTACCGGAAGATGAGAGAGGATTTTTAGGAGTTGAAATCACAAACGTGGAGGCAGAAAGTGCCGAATTATACGGTATGCCGACCGGTGTTTATATCAGAAATGTCATCGAAGGAACCGGAGCGGAGAAAGCAGGACTTGTGCGTGGCGGAGTCATTACAGAGCTTGACGGAAGCAGTGTAGACAGTATGACAACACTCCAGAATTTACTTTCTTACTACCGTGTGGGAGAAACTGTGACACTGACGGTAGAGATGCCGGGAAAAGACGGTTCATATGAAGAAAAAGAAGTGGAAGTTGTCTTGAGTGAAAAACAGACTGAAACAGCAATTCCAAAGAGATAAGAAAAGAAAATAATAAAAAAGAGCATCCTTCAGAAAACGAAAACATTTCCATGAATGGTTTTCTTAGAAGGATGCTCTTTCTCTTTTAGAATGTTATTCAGTGTCGCACTTGAAGCAAGATTTCATATCAAATTCAGGATTGAACGCATAGAAGTTTTTGCTGTCCAAATGATCTTGAACGATTCGGAGACTTTCACCGAAACGCTGATAATGAACAATCTCACGTTCCCGTAGAAAACGGATTGGTTCGCAGATTTCAGGATCTTTCACCAACCGGAGAATATTGTCGTAAGTGGTTCGAGCTTTCTGCTCTGCGGCCATATCTTCATGGAGGTCAGTGATTGGATCCCCTTTGGATTGGAAATAAGTTGCAGTCCAAGGTGTTCCTCCGGCAGACTGAGGCCAGAGTGCGAGAGTATGGTCGACATAATATTTGTCAAAGCCAGATTCTTTGATCTGTTCCGGAGTCAGATCTTTCGTCAGTTGGTATATGATTGCGCAGATCATTTCCATATGAGCAAGTTCGTCAGTACCGTGATGTTATCAGCAATATAAACAAACAAAAACTAGGATTTCGAAGGGATTTTCGGGTACAGTGTAAGCTCAAAAGTTGCAACATCACACATTCCCTTTGGATTTCGCGTTAATTTCTTGTATTCAATCCGATCAATCACTTCTTTTAGAGCCGCATTCCTTGCATCTGGAGTAAGTGTCCAATATATATCTAATAGTTGCTTACAAGTCGGCACAAAGCTCTTCCAGTTATCATGTTTTATCTTCTCTTCTTCCAGCTCGTTTTTAAAGATCTCGATGCTATGTTCTACTTCCTGCATCTGTTTTTCCAAAGCCTTCGAACGGTCCAGGAAAACATCGGTGCTGTAAATACCTTGCTCTAAAAGCGTATAGATGCGTTCTTGCTGCTTATTTAAGTCGGCACGGTGTAAAACCGCGTTATGGAGCAATTCTTCCTTCTGTGGGACGAGAGAGGGCACAGAGGGCACATCTGCTTCGTATCCGCGCACAATGCCTTCAAGCGCGTGCAAAACTTCTCTCTCTATTACTTCCACCGCGCTCCCGACAGTAGGACATCCTCTTGTTTTGCACATCAACACATCGTAGGGAGCACCACGCTTGGAAGTGGAAGCAGGCCTACGCTGCAATTTCCGGCCGCACTCAGAACAGACAAGTAGACCGGAAAGAGGGTTTTTTACGGTGTAAGAAGAAGGATTGCGAGGAGTGCTTACACGAAACCTCTCCTGCGCTTTCAGGAACAAATCATGAGGGATTAATGGATCATGGAGTCCGGCTACCTCTATGTATTCGTCTGCACGCGGGCGAGTGCGGACGGAAGAACCGTTTACAATTTTAGTCACAACTTTTCGCCTGCCGTAAAATACTTTTCCGTCATTTACTGGATTCCGGAGAAACTCTCGAAGAAAGCTTTCGGTAAACCTCCCGCCGGTCCGAGATTTTATATTGCGCGCCTCTAGATAATCAGAGATATATCCCAAACCTCGCTTTTCATCGCAAAAAAGATGGTAGATTAATTCTGCAATCGGGCGTTCTTGATCGTCAAATTCGAGGCTCCAACCCTTCTGATTTTCCAACTTATAACGGCGATAACCATAGGGAGCAGAATTATATGGCCACTTCCCTTCATGGATTGCGGACATTACACCGCTTTTGAGTCTACGCTTAATAGTTTTATACTCCTGGCGGCTCATAAATAAGCCAAATTCAAAAAAAGTTTGATCTGATTCGCTGGAAGGATTGTACGTTTTTTGCGGCGTGATAATCAATGTCTCAGAATACTGAAAAGTACGCTGCACAATACCTTGATCCACTGTATCGCCACGAGCGAGACGTTCCACCTCCACAACGAGCACACCTTCCCACATCCCAGACTCTACTTCACGGAGAAGTTTTTGCATAACGGGACGAGCAGCAATGCTATCACCGGATACGATTTCGCGGTAGATGTCACCGATAGAAAGATTCATCTTTTTTGCAAGATCAAGAAGAATACATTCATGCCGGTTTAAAATCTCTTCGGTGGTCATAAAAGGGTTTTCAAGATCCTTACGACTCTTACGTAAATAAATTAAATAAGACATTATATCAATCTCCTTTGTAAATTATATTAAAAATGAGTACAAAAATAACAGCCATCGAATATATGTTCCGATTGCAAGGCTGTTTCGAAGATGATACAATATATTTGTTTAGGATAACTGTACATCTTCGGATGTATAATCAAAACCGTTCTTGTTGGCGCAGGAGCGGTTTTATTAGTTTAAGAAAAAAGCAATAAGCGCTTATTGCTGGTGATGATATCAGCCTTAGTATTATAATTTGCGAAATCAGCATCATGAGTTACAATAGCTGCATTTTGAGACTCTGCAATTTGCACAAGTAATGCGTCATTGAAATCATACGAAAATCCATAAAGATAGATTTTGTCTTGATCCATTGAATGAAAATTATCGTTGATAGGAGTGAAAATAGATAATATATCATTATTTACAATATCAAGGATTGCTTGCATACAAGACCGATAATCAGTTGTTTCACGGTAATCTTTTTTAAAATCAAAATCGCTGACTGTGTTATTTTGCTTTTTGTATAATTCGAATTGGAATCTAATACATCTATTTATGAATTCAGAAATTTGTATAGCAGGTAATAGCAATTTTGAGTTTTGGCGAAGCAATTTCGCGTATAATTCCTCATAGACACTCATAAAAGAAGCGCTCATCGTAGGATAAAATAGATGAATGAGTATGTTGGTATCTAATAATAATTTAGATTGATTTGTAGGTACAAAGCTACTGGCATGCATTTTACTCATTATCAATCACTTCTTTCACTGACTTTTCGAATTTTTCTTTGTTGGAATAATATTTTTTTGCATTGCTTATTACAAGATTTAGGGTAGAATTTTTTTCTGGAGGAAAATTCTTTAAAGTGAGGATTTTCTTAATATCGTCACCGGTGTATTTTTCGTATAATTTTCCAATAGAATTATTTAAAAAAGGAGAAATCATACTTTCGACATTTGAAAAATCAAGAGTAATAGGCTCGTTTTTTTCAAAAAATGGTATGATAGCATTGAAAATAATATCTCCCTGATCTTGTGTTAAAGCAGAAGGATTATCTATTTTTTCTGCTACATCAATTATTTTATTCATATACATACCTCCTAAAATTGAATGAAATTATTTTCTTCTGATGCCAGATAATATTTGGCATCGCTTCTTAAGTTGAAACCGATTGTAACAATAGTACCCGGGAAGGGATAATCAAGTTTTTTACAACGCATTTTACCGTTTACAAATTCAAAAGTTTCCCCATCAGAGACAATATATAAAGATCCTTTATTAATGGAAACAAAATCTTTTATTATTGCTAGACCGATACCGCGTGGGCTATCCAGCACAGTAGAATTTCCTTGAGTAATAGCCCAATCTATGGAAGAATCCGGGAGGGGCAAATTACGTTGTGAATGGAATTTGATTACATTATATGGGATGGATTCGCCGATGTCTACAATAGTAAAAAATAAAGTATAACTTTTGGGAAAATATTGACCACAAGTATATACATATCGGCTAGTAGTATGGTCATATACATTTTTAAAAAGCTCCAAGAGAGAATCTCTTACAGTGTTGCGAGCTGCATCTGACATTGGCGGTAAATGTTTCTTTAAAAATAAATTTAGTGTTAAATACCGCTCGTATTCATCTATCTCATCAACTTTAAACTTCTTGTAAGGGATAACTGTATTATGCACATCGGGAATACGTTGCATTCCTAAATGTTCACAAAAACCATTTTTTAAAACAGTATCTATGAGAGAAGGTCTAAAACCGCGAATTAAGAGTGAGATACTTTCTGGATCTTTGTTTTTAAATTCGCTAAAGATACATCCTAAAACTGAAAATAAATTAGAAGCTATAAAAGAAACAGAAGTAAAATCAATAGTAATTTGCGACGATTGCGTATTTAGTAAGGTGCTAGCGAGTTTGCAAAGTTCATTGTGTGAACTATATCCATTCTGCAAGTCTTTGCCAATCGAAAAGATTTGGCGATTTTCTTTGTGCATTTAATTCAATCCTTTCAAGATGAAATCATTAATATAATGAATAGAATATCACTGAAAATCCTTTGATCTCAATTCTATCATCTTATTTTTACTTTATATAAACGCTGAAGCGATTATATCATTTCCATAACTCCTAGATAAGGAATAAAATAAATAATGTAATTATCTAAAGTAGCATATTCGCCATATTTCCCGGTATAACAGTCAATAGCCTCTTGTAAGTATTCTTCTGTAACATGTAAATGTTCCGCAACTTCAAATCTATTTTGACATCCGGCTTTGAATGCCGATACAATTCCGCATAGACCGATCATTCGATTATATCCTTGTAACCGAGCCTGTCGTTCTTGTTTTCGATTATAAAGATTATTCATATCTATCATATTCCCGTAGGAAGTATAATGATGCCCAAGCTCTTCGGCAAGGACACAAGCTTTTTCAGCAGTTGTTTTTAAACCTTTATCTAGGGCGATATGCCCATCAATATAAAGTCCATCTATTTTTTCGATTACATTGTCGTTTCCGTTCAAATCGAAGGAATCATAAACACGCACATTATTATCAGATGCATCTTGAAGCAATTCCTCGTATTTATTCAAAGTAATCCCTCCAATTATTTTTTCTCTTCTGTCTTAATAAAAGCGGCAAAAGCTTTTATTCTATCGAGCTGCTCTTCTGTATATTCAGTACCATCAAAGTGAGCAGCAATAGTAGTAGGTTCCTCAACGTGAGTATTTTCGGCATATCCGAATGTGCCAAGAACATCTGTTATTCCATAAGCTTTACACATAATTAGTAAAGCATCAGGAGATGGCTGGCTGTTTCCGGTTTCCCAACTATATATAGTTTTTTCAGAGGCTTTGAAACCTTTGGAAATAAGTAAATCAGATATTTCCTTTACGGTTTTATTTGCATCAAGCCTACATTTTTTCAATGTTTCACCTATTTTATGTTTCATGATTTACACCTCGATTCTAATTTATAAGTTGAATATAACATCTTGTTTTTAACGTGTCAATAAAAATTCTGAGAATATTAGAAAAGCCTATTGACATTCTAAGAAACATGGAATAATATATAAACAAGTTCTAAGAAACTTAGAAAGAAGGTGATGAATTGGATAGAGCAACTAAAAAGGTTTCTGAGTATATCAGACAAAAAGGGTTTAATCTATCAGAAATTTCAAGAAAAACGGAACTTCCATACATGGTACTTTATGACAGCCTTATGAATGTAAACAGAAATAGAGATTTGCGTGTCGATGAATTTTTAAGGTTATGCGACCACCTAGATGTCGATCCGATGCAATTTTATACATTTCAATCTAGAGATGATATAGAGGGCGTTGCAGGCAAGCGGATATAAGGAGATGGAAAGCAGGATAGGAGAACAGATGAACAGTTGCGAAATGAAGACAAGAAGAGAAGGACCTAATAGTGTGAAAGTAGTGCCGGTCATCGAAGTGAAAATAATGAAAGGGATTGGCATAGAAGGAGATAAGATGCGTGAGGTGACGGAATATTGGGATTTGAATGGGGATTTCTTAGCAGAAAGAGATACCGACCCCACTCTGCTTTGTGATCTGACAGAGTGGAAATCGGAAAGACTTAAGAAAATCATTGAGGATTTTGCAGAAGCTCAAAAGCTTCAAGATAAGTAAGTGCGTAGTTAATATACGCAACTGTTGCAGAAATGAAATGCTTCAAATTCGAAATATCATAAGATTCATGCTTTCTGATGTAGTGTGTCTCGTCATTACCGATCCAAGAGGAAGCTTTTGCCAGAACCCTGATTTGCGGTTCGTCAATAAAGGTGTTGATACATTTACTTAAAGAAGAACTTTCAATATCAGGCTGTGAATCCGGATGTTTAAAAATAGCATAATCTTTAATTAGAAATTCAAGAGCTTTACGATACCCCATTCCGCAAATATCCTTAAAACCTAGATTTTCGGCTTGTTCAGATTGACTATATATTTCTACAAATTTAGGAGAAACCTTTTTTATGCGATCGGAGAAGTCGGTAGTAGATTGCGGAGTTGGATAAATTTTATCAATGGATATATGGTACGCATTATCTTCGGAAGTAGAATATTGTACAAAAAAGCAATGCTCGCAATGCGGACAGTAAAAAATTGAATAAATTGTCGTGAGTTTATCAGAAAGAAAAATACGAGTAGAGGTTATGTAATAACTGCATACTGGTAGCTCTCCATAAGCGATATTGCATGAAGGACATTTATTAGGCAATTTTACATTAAAGCTCTTTTCACGTTGATCAGGGTCAATAGAATACGCAGTAATATCTTTATGCATAGTAATTATAGTTCCTTTCATAATACTCGGCATTGGCAGATGCCTGCAATTAAAGTATAGGAGACTAGGAAAGAAAAAGCAAGAAAGCGTTAAAGGGGTTGCAAAGGAACAACGAAGAAAAGGCAGCAGGTAGCCTTAGTGAATAGTACATTAAAGCCCATTGTTAAAATTCCTTCTAAAATCTACTCATACACATATTCACACTTCGTTGTTCCTTTGCAGCTCCTTTAAAAGAGAGCTGCATCGCCGGAGAGGAGAAAAATAAAAAAAGCCCGGCAACATAAGCTGCCGGGATATAACGCAGGGTAAAAAAGAAATATACAAAGTTTATCGCTACTTGCGATAATTCACTGCCGTAATAATGGCACAAATCAAACAAGCTCTGTTGGATTCCAACACCCAAACGGCATGGCATGGGTGCTGGAAGAACACTTATGAATCGTATTCATCTAAGATCTTTGCAATCTCTATGATAAGTACAATACATTCGAGAATAGTTTTGAAAAATTCCCTTGCGCTCCACCTCCTTTCTTGGAGGTATCCTTAAGAATGTTACTCCTTAATAAGCTCCTTTCCGGCATATAGCCATTAGAAAATTATCTAAAGGTAACAAAGGCATTGTAGCAAAAAATGAAAGAAAAGTCCATAGAGGTAAGAAAATGGTATATGAAAAAATAGAAAAATTAGCTGAAGAAAGAGGAATACAGATAAGAACTCTTGAAAAACAGCTGGGCTTTGGAAATAAGACGATAAAGGGATGGAAAAAATCCTCTCCATCATTGGAAAACATAGCAAAAGTAGCAAAGTTTTTCGGGGTAACAGTAGATTATTTTGTGGAAAGGTAAAGAGATATGGGAAGAATCGCAATATTTGCATTAACAACATTACTCTTCGCATCCGCTGGAATTTGCGTCTGGTGGGTGTGGAGCAGAGTGTACATTGCTATTAAAAGACAAGAAAGTGTCTTTGAAATAGAAAAAGAAACACATAAAAAGATTAAAGAAAAAGTAAAGGAGCAGGAAGAATGAAAGCAAAAATTGTAGGAGCCATCATCGCAGTAGCGGTTGCGGCAGCAGGAGTTTACGTGGCAATGTCCGGAACTTATGTGGGGCAAGGAGAAGTAGGTGTTGTATACACTGCAAAAAGTGGGGTAAAGGAAAAGACTTTAGGTCCAGGATTCCAATTTGTAGGACCGCTGGCAAAAGTAAAAGATTATCCGGTATCCCAGCAGCAACTTGTATTAAGCAATAATGCAGCGGATTTTAACGAGAAAAAGTTGGAGAAAGATACTCATGTGGATGCCCCGGCAGATGGCGGTATGGTCAAAATGAATATGACAGTAAACTACAACTTTATGCCAGAAAGAGTGACATCGCTCTATGAGAAATTTAATGGGATGGATGGAGAGGAGATCGTAGAGTCTAAAGTAAAAAACTCTATTATTGCCTACATAAAAGAGGTAACTCCGAAGTTTACAGTAATGGATATTTACAGCACAAAAAGATCGGAAGTAGGAGCTGAGATTACGAAATATCTGAATGAAAAACTGAAAGGTGAATACGGAATCGAAGTACAGTCTGCGCTGATTATTGATGTCCAGTTAGACGAAGAACTGCAAAAGAAAGTGCAGGCAAAAGAACAGGCGAAGCAGGATGCTGAGAAAGCAGAACTCGATAAGCAGACAGCTATCGCGCAAGGAGAAGCTAATAAAGCAAAAGCAGAGGCGGATAAAGCAGTTACAATCACAAATGCAGAGGCAGAAGCAGAATCCAACCGAATCGTGAGCCAATCCATCACAGATGAGCTGATCCGGATGAAAGAAGCAGAGGCGAGAAAAGAGCACGGATGGGTAGAAGTGCAGGGAGCAGATACTGTCGTGACAGAAAAATAAAAAAATACAGCAAGTACAAGGGTAAGTTGTACTTGCTGTGCTACATAAGCATTAGCAAGGAGGTAATGCCATGATCACAAAAACAATAAAAAATGGAAGTGCAGTAATCAGAATAGATGATAGCTGCTGTAAAGATGTAACACCAGAAAAAGCGCAAGAAAGAATCAATAATTTTGCAGCAATCATTACGAAAGCAGAAAGAGAGCAAAGAGAAAGGACGGCATAAAATGAGTATTTTAGGATTTTTTAATAAACATGGGAAAATCGAGCAATATGAAAAGAAAAGTGAGCCGATGGGGGATATCATTCCGTTTCCAAAGAAAGAAAAGAAAGGACTGGAAGAATTGAAGTTTATTAATATCAACCACCCAGTAAAAAAGAGCGCACGGTTGGGGAACCGATAATGCGCTCAAGTAATAATCCAATTTAAGTATAAAGGGAAAAAGAAGGAAAGTCAAATGATAAGGGAAAAAGCTGAGAAGATTTTGCCTGCAATAGGAATCGACATGCACTTAAAAGGAGCACAGTACATTGTATACATCATGGAACTATTTGAGGAAGGCTGGGAATGGAAAACGGTAAAAACGATGATCCTCTACGAAAAAGTGGCCAGGAAATACAAAGTGACATGCGGAGCAGTAGAGCGGTCAATCAGATACGCATTCGGAGAAGCATTAAGCAGAGGAAACCTAAAAATGCTATCCAAGTATTTAGATACCACCGAAACACAAAACAGAAAGCTACTGGAAAGTCTATATATGAATCTGGTCAAATATAAAACTCCAAAAGAACATCTGGAAGAGACCAGGAAAGAAACAATACAAATGCTGCGATTTGTAAAGACAGAGGCAGAAAGATTATTGGAAAATCTGGAAAAAGAAAACCCCTACGATTTGGGAGAACCGTAGGGGTAAGCTATACAGCTTCAAATACCACCTTTAGTATAAGGTTTGTATAGCAGAATGTCAAGAAAATGAAGAGGAAAGAACCTCTTTTTAAACTTGATTAGGATATTAAACTTACGACTAAGGGAGGCAGAAAATGTACAAGCGGGATATATGGACCTTTAAGGATTCCGTGGAGGTGGAAGAGAAACACACTGGGAGATATGGAGCACCGGGACAGAAGCGGGAGAAGAAAAAGAAAGCTACTCCGGAACAGATCAAGAAGCAAAACCAATGGATGAAAGTGAAAAAGGTACGAAGACTGATCAAATGGAATTTCTCGGAGGGAGATTACTGGCTGACATTTACATACAGACCATCTGATAGACCAAAAGACATGGAGACAGCCAAAAAGGACATGTCCAATCTCTTAAACAGATTAAAGTACCACTACAAAAAGCAGGACAAGCAGTTAAAGTGGATCCTAAAGATGGAGCAGGGAGCAAGAGGAGCAATACACGCGCATATGATCCTAAACCGGATTGACGGAGGAGATCTACTCCTTGCTAGGCAGTGGAAAAAAGGACGAGTCCACATGCAGCTATTGTATGAGGAGGGCGGTTTTCAGGATCTGGCAGAGTACATTGCAAAAAAATCAGATCAATCCCAGGGAGAGCCGTATTCCAGATCTCGAAATATGATAGAGCACGATCCGGAAACAAAGATCATGAAACGCAGGACATGGCAAAAGGAGATCAAGCCTCCAAAAGGCTATTATGTGGACAAGACCTCCGTTGTGGAGGGAATCAATCCGGTTACTGGATACCCATATAGATACTACACATTAATCAAGATAGGGGGGGATACGAGTGTACAAGGTAAACATATACATCGAGGCGGATAAAAAAGCGCCGCAACGATTGGAAAGAAGATACTGCTTCCTCCTGGAGTACATCCGCAAGGATGGGCGGACAGAAACAAGATTTACGCTCAGATCAGTCAGATTAACCTATAACGAGGCAGTGTTAAAGGCAACTGTTGAGGCACTGGGAAAATTAAATAAAAATTGCCAAGTTGCGATTTATACAGACAATGACTATGTAAAAAGCATGTATGAGACGGAGTTGGACAAGTGGGAGCAGAAAGATTTTAAAGCAAGGACTGGCAGAGACATCGCCAGCCGGGAAGAATGGCAGGCGATCAGTGCGTACAGACGGCAGCATGTGATTAGATTTTTTGAGAGTGACAAGGAGCACACCAATCAGCTTCGTGAGGAGATGAGAGCATGCAAAGTGAGTTAGAAACTGCCTGGAAAGAAGCCAGATCCATGTATGACGGAGTTGACAGAGGCAGATACATAGGGGAAGAGCAGGTAAGGGGTACTACTTACTACTTTTACTATAACGGTAAGGAATATCTGTATGAAACAGATTACGACCGAAAACAAGAGGAAAAGAGGAGAAAACGCGATGAAGAAAGAAGAAAGACTAAGACGAGAAGGTATGGCTTACGCGCTTAGAGTAGCAAAAGAAAAAGGAATTGAAGCATTGGAAAGTGACATGAAAGCAAGAGGAATCTTAGAGTTACCGTTGGCAATGAAAAGCTATGATGGCATGAGGGAACTTTATAACATGCTTGCAATGCGGATTGTATCCACAATCAAAACTACTACACTGTGGACACTGCACGAGAAAGAAAAGTGGGGGAAAACGAGATTAAAAAGATTTGAAGATAACCTGAACAAGGTATGCGCTGACTGTTTAGACTTAGACCGTTTTGGAGGCAGCTATGTAAGAGTAAGCGATTATGCAGCAGAATTGATCGAAAAATATGATGTGGATTTAAACTTTGAAATCCTAAGTCAGATTGACGAGGAAAACACCAAAGCAAGAGGACAATACATCTCGGTTGAGGCGGTGGCAGAAATCCTCCGTAATGCCGGATTAAGCGAAGTGGCAGACGAAATCATCAGAAAGGTGGAGGAGAACAGATGAAAATCACAAGCATCGTAAATTTAAAAGGCGGCACTGGAAAGACAACCACCAGTGTGGCTATGATCGAACTCCTCTCCCGGAAAGAGAGGGTACTGGGGATTGATAACGACAAGCAGGGGAATCTCTCTCAAGCATTTAAAAGATACACACCAGAGCGCATGATCGGAAGCTCCGTCATGCTTTTGACCGGAAAAACGCAGGGAAACATCCTGCACACCGACAATCCATGCATAGACATTATCCCATGCAATATTTACATGGAGCAAGCTGAAAAAGAAGTGTTACTCGGAAACGTAGCACAGCATGACCGGTATCAAAAAGCACTATCTCAGCTGATGGGATACGAGCGCTGCATCATTGACAATCCTCCCGACATCGGAATGAACGTAGTAAACGCGCTGATCGCATCAGACGAGATAATAATCCCGATTAATCTGGACAACTATTCCCTGGACGGAATGGTCGAGATGATGAATCAGATCCAAAACATCACAGAGATCAACCGAAAAGCCAACCTCACCGGAATCTTAATCACAGACTTTGAAAAAACCGAAGCTGCACTGCAAGCCGAAGAATGGCTGCGGAAAGAATATGGCAAACGAATCTTTAGCATAAAAATACGGCATTCCCGGCAGGCAAAGGATGCAACGCTCTGCCAAGTGCCGGTAACGCAGTACTCTTCCCGGTGCGGAGCCACCCAAGATTATAAAAAGTTTGTAGAGGAGTATCTAAGGAGGGAGAGATAATGGGATTTAATGTACTGGACACATTAAACAGCAAGAGCAGGCAGCAGGCACAGACTGGCCAACTAAGCAATTGGTACGCAAACATGACCTACGAGGAGACCAAAGCCGGAATCCGGGACGGGATTACCAAGATAAAGGAGTCTTTTGTGGAGGTTGGGTATTATCTCCGCAAAATCCAAAGGACAGAGGAATATAAAGCAGACGGATACAAGGACATCTGGGAGTTTGCCGATCAAGAATATGGACTGCACCGCAGCACTGCCAGCCGATGGATGAAAATGAACGAATTGTTTAGCCAAAACGGGGAAAGTCCATACCTAAAAGAGGAGTATCAGCAGTTTGGAAAGAGCCAGTTGCAGGAAATGCTTTACCTGGAAGAGGACACCCGGCAGCAGGTCACGAAAGACATGACAGTAAGGGAGATCAGGGAACTGCGTAAAACCGAGGAAAGCATTGAAAATCCAATGCAAGAAGAGATTCCGGGACAAATGGAAATACACGATTATCCGGAAGTGGTAGAAGGAATAACCGAAGAGCCTTTCCCGGAGCATCAAACGTTGAGCGAAGAGCAGCAGGAAGAACCTCGAGAAGAAATAATTGAAGCGGAATACAAAGAAGCATTCCCAATCCTAAAGAATAAAGAAGAACGGGAAGCGTTTTTAAACGATTACCACAAGTGGCCAGTATGGTGCAGAAACACCTACACCGAAGAAACATTTTACCGATACGACCTTCCGGATGGATCTGCGATAATCGTAAAAGAGTATCCTTACACCAGTTGGAAAGGAGAAAGCGAAGGGAAAGAAAAGTATCTCTTAAAGCCGGACACAAAGCATTTTGCGGATGGAAAAACCAATATCACCGCCCTGATCGAGCATCTGAAGGAGGTCGGAAAGTGGCAGAAATAATGTTTCCGAAGCCGGAGAAAAAGCGAAAGACCAGAAAAAAGACAAAATCCATCATGCACCAGAAAGATGGAACATGTTATCTGTGCTGCCTATCTGGAAACTACGGAAAGCACGCTTGCGTTCAGGAACACCATGTCTTTCCTGGGGCAGATCGACAAAACAGCGAAGAAACCGGATTGAAAGTATACCTCTGAGTGCAGCATCACACCGCCGGACCGGAGGCGGTACACAACAACAAGACAAGCGATATGATATTGAGGAGACTCGCGCAGCAGGCTTATGAGCGTGATCACACCCGAGAGGAGTTTAGAGCAAAGTTCCAGGAGGATAACCTGACCGGGATTGTGGATAACACACCGGAACCCAAACAGGAAAAGTGGACAGATGGATTCCATTTTCTCGACGAAGCCTTATGATCTAAGGATTTAATATATCACACAGTAACTCATTAACCTATCGGAGGAGGGGCGATCTGCCCCTCAGAAAGGAGTTAAAATGAAACGAGACAAAGCGGTAAAGAAGATATTAGAAAAGGGGAAGCCCTGGCAGAGATTGGTATTAATGCACCTGATGCGAGCGAGAATGGACTTTGCTCTCTCTGCGGAAGAGGTAAAAGCCCAGGAAGAAATCGAAAAAATCATAAATAAATTTGTAAACAAAACAATAAAGGAGATCAACAGTGAGGTCTGATATACCACCACACAAGAAACGCTGCGCAAAGTGCAAATACAGCGTAAAACTGCAATCCACAGTCTTATGTGACTATCTGGAGAAAACCGGTCACAGAAGAGAATGTGATGCAGAAACATGCACAAAATTTGAATCAAGAAGGAGAAAGAAAAATGATTAAAACAGAAAGAGGAACAACAGAAATCAAAGGAGACTTATACGAGACATTAGCGGATTATGGAGTAATCACGGTAGCAGTGAGGGAAGTGCTGGAAGAAACTATAGGAAAAGAAAGAGCCGAAGAAGAGATGCAAAACGCAATGCAATTATCGCGAATGAGCGAAGAAGAAAGAGATAAATACTTTGCAAAGGAAATAGAAATGAAAGCAGAACGGGTTGCAGAAAGTATCCGAAAAATAATTGCAGAAATAAAATGAGAAGAGCCAGACTGGTGGGAAGAGCCGTGTGGCTCTTTCCGGGCAGAAGCCGATAAGAGGATATGGAAGGAGAAAGAGAATGATTTGGATCAAAGAAGGAAATGTAAAAATAGAAGGAACAGTGAAGGAAGTCAGAGCAGATTACACCATAATAACAAAAGCAGTAAGGAATAGTCTGGCCAAAATGATTGGAAAGGAAAATACTGATAAAGAGTTGGATAAAATGGTGGCATTGGCCAAAATGGAAATAGATGACTTGGTGGAGGCTTGCTCGAAAGGAGCGACACCGGAGGAAAAAGAAGAACTGAAAAGAATACTGAAGGAAGAGACGGGAGAAGATTAGAAAATGGAAACAAGAATGGACAGAATCACAACCAGAATGATGGAGCATATCTGCGATAATATCTGCAAGTATCCAGATCAGCTGAATGAAGAAGCTCTGGAAGAAAAATGCACAGGATGTAAGATGGGAAAATATGTATGCGACATCTTAAACCACCACAACAAATGTAAAGAGATTTGTGAGGAGTGTACAGATTGCAGATGGCAGCAGTTAAATGGCGGCACTTGCAAAGGCGGTAAAGCAAGATGCGGGCAATTTGTTAAAGAAAGGGCATAAGAAGATGGAGAGATTAACAATTCCGGACGAGAAAATCGATGGGGGAATGAAAAGAACGTGTGTTGATGGCAGAGAAGTAAAAAAATATGCCATGACATTATACTGGGCGCTGAAAAAATATGAAGATACCGGACTTACGCCGGAACAAGTGAATGAGCTGAAAGAGCGATATACGAAGAAGAAGCCAGACGAGAATGGATGCCCAGAGAAAACACATTATAAATGTCATAATTGCGGATACATACCATTAACGATATATGCAGATGGGTATTGTCTTGGGAATATGCCGAATTACTGCGAACAATGCGGACAGAAAATTGATTGGAGCGAGGTAGAAAATGGACGAGAAGAAAGTTAGAGAAGCGATAGAACTTATTAGAATGGAAATCAATACTCTGGAAGGACTTGAAAATTGTGGGAGAGTAATAGAGGCAAAAAGAAAAAAACATATAGTACTATATAATACGGCAATCGAAGCATTGGAAAAGCAGCTGCCGAAGAAAGTGGAGATGCGAACAGAATATAGAGACATAAACGGCGAATTAGTATGTTTTGATGGGTTCTGTCCTAGTTGTGGAAATACTGTGAACTCTGATAGAAATAAAAGTTGTAATCGGTGCGGACAAAAACTTGATTGGCCGGAATAGGAGAGTGGAAGAATGATTTTATTTTGTCCTGATCTAACAGGTAAAGAAGAAATAAAAGCAATATGTGTGGGAAATGGAGATTTTGTCAGACCGGTATTAAATCCATGTATTAAAGAAAAATGTGTGGCTTACAAAGATGGAAAGTGCATGAAATATGACAATGAAGTGGAGATAAAAGATGACTGATTTAGAATTGCAGAAAAAGAGATTTGTAAATCATGTAGCTAAATTCACGGATTATGGCAACATCAAGATTGTAGATTTTAAAATGCCTGATAGCGGTGAATACAGAATCAGATTCCTTTTTGAAGAAGATTATTGCCGGTTGCATATTTCTGGGGATTTAGGAGAACTTATTGCAACAAATTGTAACAATATGACATCTAAAGGTTTTTCGGATTTTGTAAATAATATTGGTTATTTTGAAGAAAAAATCGATTGCCATAACAGAAGAATATATACATATGATTCCAGAGATGCCAAAAAAGATTTAAAAGAATTATTGGAAGAATGGGATATGATGGAAGAGGTTTTACAACATGATAGATATGAGTGGGAAACAGACGAAGATAAGCTAGAAGAGTTTTATGAAGGTGTACTTGAAGATTTTTCTGAGGATACAGGAGTTGGTTCAAAAGGATATGATGCACTGTCAGAATATTTCAGTGCTGCATGGGAATTTGTTAGTGATATCGGAAAAAGACCTACAGACATTTTAGATGTGTATATGCTGGCGTTTAAATTAGCGACAGAGCAGTTAAAGGAGAAAGGAGTGATTCAATGAACGTACTAGAAAAGATTTTAGAAGAGACAAGCAATATTTACAGGGTTGTGGAAAGTAATGAAGATTTAGAATGGAACAGGGCAGTGAATAAGTGCCAGAATATTATCCATGGTTGCATGGAAGATATCCCGGATATCGCGAAACAGGCGAACGATATCCTTGAAAAGTTATCTTTCTTTTATGGACAAAGAGCGGGAAGAGAGTTGTGGAACGATAAACCAAGAAAGGTGCAGGATGAGGACATAGCTTCATTCAACCGGGATATAGATTTTTTGCGGACAATCATAAATGACCTGAATAGCAAACGTTGTGGTTGGATTCCAGTAGAAGAGAGATTGCCGGAAGAAGATGGATTCTATTTAGCAACACTAGATGGCGAGATTTGTGGGCAAGAAGAAGCTTTTACGGGACTAGCTGAGTTTGAACATGGAAAATGGATTGACGATGAAGAGGGTTATAAATGCGTTCTTGCATGGCAGCCACTTCCAGAACCATATATCAAGAATCCAAAATAGACACACCTTTAGCGTTATAGGCAGCTTGCAGGAATGTATGTATCATATCACTGGTCATCATCATTCCTTCGGGCAGCTGAAAAGAAAATGGATTGTCTGGGATGGAAAGAAATTCTTGATATAACAGAAAAGTTTCATAAGATTCATATTTTTGATAATCGAACATAGAAATGCCTCCTTGAGATAAAAAAGAATTGATAAGCCAATTATAACATTCAAGGAGGAAGTAGTAAAGGAGGGAAGCCGATGAATAAAGAAGGATATAAAGATCCAACAGCAGACAGAGCGATTTCACATGCGGAACACATCCCAAAACATGTCAAGCAAGTATTAGATGTGCTAGAGCAGGCAGCAGGGATCGCCGGATTCCGGATCAAAAGCATAGAGATCCAAGATCGGGCTACAAAAGAAAGGTTCAGACGGCGCAGATGAAGAGGAGAGTATAAAGAGTTAAGTGTCGCGGAGTATTTAACAAGAAAGGGGCTAAACATTGGACAAGGCAATATTAGTTGAATACACGGCAATGAGAGAAGAAATAAAAGATATAAAGAGGAGAATAAGAACTCTTGAAAAAGAAATAGAAAATATAACAGTAGTATCCGATTCCGTGAAAGGAACACGACCAGACGGAACGTATGGAAGCATTAAGATTACAGGTTATCCATTTCCGGAAGAGGTTAAAAAGAAAACGTATCTGAAAAGATATAAAAGGAAATTGGAAGAAAAGGAAGAAGAACTGTTGGAGCTGATGACAGAAGCAGAAGAGTACATTGAGAGTATTCCAAAAAGTGAACTCAGAATAATGTTTAGGATGTATTTTATAGACGATATGACATACATACAAGTAGCAGAATACATGAATAGAATATTCCCCAAACGGAAAGTAAAGTACACGGATGAGAATGTAAAGAAAAGAATCCAAAGATTTTTTGAAAATTTTGAAAATGTCCCACAATGTCCCGAAGAAAAGTAGTAATATGTTATTGCTACAAAGTAACTACTTCGTGAATTTTAACTCTTACCCGAGGCGACCGAGAAAAGGTTGCCTCTTCTCACGTTACGGATACTTGGCGCAGTGGTAGCGCAGCAGTCTTATAAACTGTGTGTCGCCGGTTCGATTCCGGTAGTATCTATTTAAAATTATTAAAAACTTTCCTGAAAAAGTATTGACATATGGTAAACCATATATTATAATATAATTGTAAGGAAGGTGGTGAGAAGCTGATGAGCAAAAAGAAGCACAAGAAAAAAGAGAGCTTAACAAGATTGATAATCGAATTGTTAATTTCGCTTGGGACGTTTTTAACTGGGATTGCAAATCTTATTGAAGCTCTCAAATAGGGAATGGGGCGAAAGCCCCAACCCTTTAATAAAATTATAGCTCATCTGAGAAGAAATGAAAAGAGTAAAATTTAGGGAACTATTTTTATTGTTTGCAGTGGTATCCTTTGTTGCATCTGATAGGGATATTTATTCAACCATTCTGCTTATTTTGGCATCTGTTTATTTATTGATAGATGTAGTGCCGAAATTATGGAAGGAGTGGAAAAGATGCCGATAGGAAAACCGAAACCACAAACAATCGCATCAGAAAAGTATCAGAAGAAAGCTGGGTGGATGACAAAAGGATTCAAACTGAAAAGAGAATTAGTAGAACAATTTGAATCTGCCTGCAAGGAAGCGGGAGTCAGCCAAGCTGGAAAGATAAGCGAGCTGATGCGAGAATTTATTGAAGAAGTGAATAGCAAATAACAGTGAAGCATCTGGCGAAAGCCGGGTGCTTTTCTGCGTCCTGAGCAAAGACGGTAAAAGGCTCTGGGCAAATGCCTATGTTGTGCGATGTAGCACATATACATAGCAGGATAGAGCAGTCGGAAGCTCGCCAGTCTCCTTAGCTGGAAGTCGGAGGTTCGAGTCCTTCTCCTGCAACTCAAGGAGGTACCATGACAGAACATGACATTGCATTTGTAAAAAAATGTATAAAAGAAAACATACATAGATTTTATACATGGGGGAAGTGGAAAGCAAAACGCGAAGAAGTCCTGAAGCTCGACAAATATGAATGCCAGATATGTAAGCAGAGAGGGAAGTATAAGAAAGCCACAACAGTCCATCATGTAAACTATGTAAAGAAGCATCCAGATAAAGCATTAGAAATCTGGTATTACTTTAAGGGAGAGAAAAAAAGAAATCTCATAAGTCTCTGCCATGAATGTCATGAAGAAGTACATGGATACCGTAAAAAAGAAAAGAAGAAGCCATTGACAGAGGAGAGATGGTAAAAATGAGAGAGTACCCCCGGTCGAAAAAAATCGGGTTTTAATTTGGCCGTTAGAGACCGGTGGGTGCTCTTGACAAAAGAGATTTTTCCGCGCGCGCGTGAAGGAGGGGTGGTCTAAGGGCGAGAAAAACGAGAAAAGAAATATTAAGAGAAGAAATCAAAGATGACCTTTTGGAACAGTTGGCCAAGAATGGGACCACTGGGAAATATTACATCGACTTAGTAGATAAATACATGGATTTTTGGGACCTGGAAAATGACCTGATTGCAGACATAAAAAAGAGAGGGGCTGTTGTCAAATACGACAATGGCGGAGGTCAAAAAGGACAGAAGAAAAATGACTCCATAGATCAGAGAATTAAGGTAAGTGCGCAGATGCTGAAAATACTGGATAGCATTGGAATTAAGCCAGTTTCCGGAGATCCGGGAGATGATGACGATGAGCTGTAAAATCCATCCGTATATCCAGGAATGGATTGATATTGTTGAGCACAAAACCTATGCAGTGTGCGAGGATCAGGAGCTGCTGATTAAGCATATAAAATGGTGCTTCGAAAACGAAGATATTTTTGTCGATGAGGAGCAGTTTGAAAAGTATATGGGACTTACCAAATACTTCCCATTTGAGGATATTTTCCCCTGGCAGAAGTTTGTGATCGGGCTGCATGACTGTACATATTGGAATAAATCAGGGCTGCCGAGATGGCCGGATTTGTTCTGCATGTTGGGGAGAGGAGCGGGGAAAGATGGTACGATTGCGGTGGAATCTGCGTGCTTAATGTCCCCTTATAATGGTATCCGGGAGTACGATGTTGATATTTGCGCGAATAATGAGGACCAGGCGATGCGGCCGGTACAGGATGTTATCAATGCTTTTGAGCAGCCGTCTGTCGTAAAAAAGCTAAAGAAGTTTTTTTATTGGACGAAAGAAAAAGTAGTGAGCCTGAAAACAAAAAGCGTTATGCGAGGCAGAACGAACAGCCCGAAGGGAAAGGATGGTTTACGATCTGGAATCTGCATCTTCAACGAGATCCATCAGTACGAAGATTATAAGAATATTAACGTATTTACAACTGGTCTTGGAAAAAAGAAACATCCGAGAAGATCTTACTATACTACAAATGGGGATGTCCGGGAAGGCCCCCTGGATGATCTGCTGGAAACAGCAGAAGGAATTTTGCGGGGAGGAGAGCCGGATAATGGACTTTTACCATTTATTTGTAGGCTGAATAAAAAAGAAGATGTCGATGACGAAGCGAATTGGCCAATGGCAAACCCATCTCTTCCGTATTTGCCAAACCTGCTGGAGGAGATCCGGAAGGAATACCGGGAATGGAAGAAGAATCCAAGAAGACTGCCAGCATTTATGACAAAGCGAATGAATATCCCGGAAAACGCAGAAGAGATGAGTGTAACAGACTGGGAAAACATAGCAGCTACCAATATTATTCTTCCGTGTCTGGAACGATGGAGCTGCACTTGTGGAGTGGACTATACAAAATTAAATGACTGGGCCTCGGTGGATCTACATTTTAGAGACGGAGACCAAAGATATGATATAAGCCATTCATGGATGTGTCTGCAATCAAATGATCTGGAAAGGATAAAGGCTCCGTGGAAAGAATGGGCAGATATGGGAAGACTGACTCTGGTAGATGAAAATGAAATACATCCATCGGTAATTACGGAATATATTCAGCAAGCAAAGAAAAAGTACAATATAAAAAAACTTGCGGTTGATGATTTCCGGTTCGCATTATTGGCTAAATATCTAAAAGAGATAGGGTTTGATCTGAAAATAAATAAAAATCTGAAACTAATCAGACCGTCAGATGTAATGAGGATCGCTCCGGTAATTGACAGTTGCTTTACAAATCGGTGGTTTAACTGGGGAGATGCACCAGAGCTTCGCTGGGCAACAAACAATGCAAAGCTGATCAGGCATGGAAGGAAGCCGGGAAAAGAAGATGATGCTGATATGGGAAATTTTGTGTATGGGAAAATTGAAGCGAAAAGCAGGAAGACGGATCCATTTATGGCACTGGTGGCAGCAATGGCCATAGAAGATGAGTTGCCGCAGAAGAGACCAAAGCCAACCCCGGCAACGATGGTATACAGCTATTAAGGAGGTGAGAGTAGGAAGTTAAGCATAAAAGACTGGCTGATCAAGAAGTTAGGAGTCGGAAATATCAGCATTAACATGCAGGATATTATGGATGACAAAGAAGTGCAGGGAGCCATCTATGAGATCTACCTCAGAGAACTGGCTTTTTGGACTTGCGTAAATAAAATTGCAAATGCAGTGAGCAAATGCGAGTTTAAGACTTATGTAAAGGGGAAAGAAGTTAAAGATGCAGAGTATTATCTTTGGAACTATGAGCCGAATCAAAATCAGAATGCAGCAGGATTTGTGAACAAACTGATTGGAAAATTGTACAGAAACAATGAATGTCTTGTTGTGGAAGTAAACCGAAAACTGTATGTAGCTGATTCTTACTGTAAAGAACCTTTTGCACTAAAAGATTATGAATTTAGTGGGATTGTTATTGACGGATATGAACTGTCGGAAACATTAAGAATGTCAGATGTCATGTTTTTTGAGCTGAATTCAAATGATATGAGAAAACTGATGAATGGAATGTATGAGACGTACTCTAAATTGATTGTGTATGCGCAGGAAGCATACAAAAAATCAAGAGGGAAAAAAGGAATTTTAAACGTAGAAGCAATCGCTCAGGAAGATGATAATTTTAACGAAAATTTCAATCAGTTGATGACGGAACATTTCAAAAACTTTTTCAGTAAAGAAAATGCGGTACTCCCGTTATTTGATGGATATAACTATCAGGACATATCAGACAGCGGAAAGACGTATTCTACTGAGTCTACAAGAGATATCAAATCACTTGCAGATGATATATTTGAGTTTACTGCAAGAGGATTTTCCTTCCCGCCGAGCCTTGCAAAAGGAGATGTGCAGGATACGAGCAAAGCGATTGATGAGCTGCTGACGTTTGTCGTAGATCCATTGATTGAGATGTTGCAGCAGGAGATCAACCGGAAACGTAATGGATACAAAGGATTTAAGAATGGAACATACGTCAAAATTGAAACACTTGCGGTAAAACATATTGACATTTTTGACATTGCGACACCAGTGGACAAGCTGATCTCCAGCGGAGCCTTTACAATTAACGATATTTTAGAGGTGCTCGGAAAACCTCGAATTGAAGAGGAATGGGCAAATCAACACTTTATGACAAAGAATTACAGTAAGATTCAAGATTTGCTTTCTGGTTTGAAAGGAGAAAATGCAGAGAATGGAGAAAATTGAATGCAGGGGAGAAGTCCTGCTAGGGTATGTTCCTAGCCTCCCCAAAGAAGCGGAAAGGCATAGTGAAAGACTGTGTCTTATTTTAGTTCCATAGGTAGGGTGAAAAAATTTTGAAAAAATATATTGACTTTTGGATACATGATTGATATATTAAGTGTGTAACCATTTAAAAAATAAACGTGTAACCAAAAAAGGAGGTGCAAATAATGTCTCCAGCAAAAGGAAGACCACCGTCAAAGAATCCTAAAAACATTGATACGAGAATAAGACTATCAGAACAAGAAGCAGAAATGCTAGAATTTTGTAGTAGTAAGACTGGGTTGACAAAAGCAGACATCATAAGAAGAGGAATTAAGAAAATTTATGATGAGATTGTACTCGACAAATTCAAACAATAGAAAAAAGAGATTCGCCTACCTACCAAGTTTAACGAATCTCTAGTGAAAAAACACAACGAAAAGGCTGTGCTATTTACAATATAACACATCCTTTTCATAAAATCAATGAAAGAGGATTAAAAAGCATGAACAAATTAGAAATAATAGAAAATGAACTTGTCCCAGTATACGAGACAAGCACTGGAGAAAAAGTAGTATACGGATCAGAACTGCATGAAGTTTTAGGTGTAAGAACACCTTACAAAGACTGGTCTACGCGTAGATTAAACGATATTGATGCCGTAGAAAATGAAGATTTTGAAGCCGCTCAAATTTGCGCACCTTCTGGTCAGACTAAAAAGGACCATATCATCAAACTGGACATCGCAAAAGAAATGGCAATGCTTGAGAGAAATGAAAAGGGGAAACAAGTTCGTAGATATTTCATTCAAATAGAGAAAAAATACAAAGCAAATCAATTCGCAGGACTTTCCACAGAACTGAAAGCTGTTATCGTAGTAGATAAAAGAGTGACGAAAGTAGAAAATGAAGTAAAAATGCTTGGTAGAGAACTCGAAGATTTTAAAATGGATATGCCAATATTAGGAGTAGAAGAAGATGAGATTACAGCAGCGGCAAGATGTAAAGGCGTGGAATGTCTTGGAGGAAAGAAAAGCAATGCATATCATGACAGATCACTAAGAAGCAAAGTATACCATGATATTTATGGAGAACTGAAAAGACAGTTTGGTGTAAGTAGATACAAAGCGATCAAACGAAGTCAATGCCAAGATGCACTAAGGGTTATTAATAAATATAAACTACCTTACATATTGGAAGAGCAGATAAAAGATTGTAATGCGCAGATGAATATGGAGGTTGTGTAAAATGAACTTTTCAAAGATAGAGATCATTAATGAAGAATTTCAAATAGGAGCTTGTAGTGGCAAAGATGTTCCGGAATATTTGCAGCAGGAATTACCAAAAGAGCAGATCACAGTATTATATTGGTATGAGAGAGACTGGATTATATTAAATAAAGCAAATCTGCATTATGAGGCTTACAAAGAATTTTTGACAGAATACTTACAAATGAATGATGAACAAAGAAAAGCAGTAAATGAATATGCCAAGACACTTGGAATGACATTCTTTAATTTTGTGAATCGCGCGTTGAGGATTCGTAAAAATCGTTACAAGGCACAATTAAAGGAAATAGCATAATAGTAATCAGAGCATCTATCAGAAATGGTAGATGTTCTTTTTATAAAAGAATAGTGAAAGGGGTGAGAAAAGGAAGAACATTACAAATTGGAGAATGGAACCGGTGCAGGCAGAGAATAAAATCATTCTCTATATTTACGATGACGTAACGGAATATGGAGAATTTGATTGGAACACATGGGAATACAAAGATTCCGAAACATCTGCCAAGTATTTTGCAGAGAAACTCTCGGAAATTCCAGAAGGATATACAATAGAATTGCATATCAATTCTAATGGAGGATCTGTAAAAGAGGGAGTAGCAATCTATAACCTGTTGAAACAGTGCTCAAACAAAAAAGTCGGTATTGTGGACGGGGTGGCACACAGTGTTGCATTTTTAATTTTGCAGGCATGCGATGAAAGAAAAATGTGTCTGGGAACAACAGCGCTTGTCCATGATATGTGGATGTATTGCTCTGGAAACGCAGCGCAGCTTAGAAAGTATGCCGATGATCTTGATGATATGATGGAAGCAAACCGGCAGGTGTTTTTGGAAAGAGCAAATATCAGCGAAGAAGAACTGATTGAACTGATGCAGAATGAAACGTATCTGACACCGGATAAAGCTTTGGAATACGGCCTGATCGACGAGATTATGAATAAAAAAACAGAAACAGCAGGAAATGAAGAAATTTTGGAAAAACTGTCCAGCATGCAAAGGCAGCTGAATAGCCAGGAGAGCTTCCGGCAGCAGATCGCAAAAATGAAAGAGCGGCAGCAGAAAAAGCCGGAGAAAAATAAAATCTTAGAACTTTTTAAAGGAGGAACAATACAAGGAAAAATTTAGATGTAATTGAAATGGAAAAAAAGGCTATCGTACAGAAAATGAACGATGCAATCAAAGACGGAGATCCGGAACAGTTTCAGGCAGCGTTTGTGGAACTGTGCGATAAAATCCAGGAGAATGTTTTAGAGCAGGCAAAAGCGATCGTAGAAGAAACAGATCAGAAAATCTTATCCGACAGAGGGGTAAGACAGCTGACATCAAAAGAGAGAGAATATTATCAGAAACTCTCCGAAGCAATGAAAGCACCGAATCCAAAGCAGGCAGTAGAAAACCTCGATGTGGTGATGCCATTTACAATCTTAGATAAAGTATTTGAGGACTTAAAAACAAATCATCCATTACTGTCAAAAATTCAGTTTACTTCCGTGACTGGACTGACAAGGATGATGATGAATACCAATGGATATCAGAAGGCGGCATGGGGAAAACTCTGTGCAGAGATTATCCAGGAACTCACATCTGGATTCAAGGAAGTAGATGTAACATTAAGCAAATTATCTGCATTCCTTCCGGTTTGCAAAGCAATGTTAGACCTGGGACCGGAATGGTTAGACAGATATGTGAGAGAAGTGCTGTATGAAGCGCTTGCGAATGGACTGGAAGACGGTATCGTAAATGGTACTGGAAAAGATATGCCGATCGGAATGACAAGACAAGTAGGAGAAAACGTATCTGTAAAAGGCGGGGAGTATCCGGAAAAGAAAGCAATCAAAATCACAAAGTTTGATGATATCCAGCTTGGAAATCTGGCTGCGATTATGGCTATCAATGAAAAGGGGCAGTCAAGAACAGTGGATTCGTTGATCCTTGTAGTAAACCCAGCAGATTATTTTAGCAAGGTTCTTCCGGCGACACAGAGACCGGCTCCGGGCGGCGGATATGTGAGTACACTTCCGTTCCCGATCGAGATTATCCAGTCTCCGGCGGTGGCTGTAGGAAAAGCAGTGTTCGGAATGGCGAAACTGTATTTTATGGGATCTGGAATCGAAAACGGAGGAAGAATCCTATATTCTGATGATTACAGATTTCTGGAAGACGAAAGAGTATATCTGATCAAGATGTATGGACATGGATTTGCTATGGACGACAATGCATTTGTATTATTGGATATTACAGAATTACAGCGTGCAAGATATGAAGTGGAAGTGGTGCAGCCAGAAGAGAATGTAGAAAATGCAAATCTTGCAGATCTTAAGATCGGTGGACATACACTTACACCAGAATTTGCAGAAGAAACATTAACATACACTTTGACTACAACAGATGCATCCAACACAGTGCAGGCGATCACAGCAGACACAACAGCAGAAATCGAAGTGAAATTTAACGATAAACCGATTGCAAACGGAAGCAGAGTAAACTGGCAGGAAGGAGCCGGAAACGTTGTGAAAGTAAAAGTAACAGACGGCAAGGCGACAAAAGAGTACCAGGTCACTGTAACAAAGAATAAGGAGTAAAGATGGACAGATTACTGGATGATGTAAAAAACTTTCTGGACATCACTTGGGAAATGGAACTCGGAGAGCGAAAAAAACTCTCCGGGATCATTGAACGTGGAAAAGCATACTTAAAAGGGAAAATCGGGCAATGCAATTTTGAAGAAGAGACACCGGAAAAGGAGCTGCTTTTAAATTACTGCATGTATGCACGAGCTGGTCAAGTAGATGAATTTATAAAAAATTATAAACAAGAAATCATTGCATTACAGATCCATAACTGGAGGGAACATAATGCCAAGACGTAAGGAAACAAAATTTGTTACATTTAACGATGGGTGTCTGGAAGTATGCAAAGTCCAGGGGCGGAAAATTGTGGAAACAAAGCAGGAGCATGTGCGGTTTGGATTTCGGACGGTTGGGATCAAACGCTTTTACGAAGCGAAGGTGCTATCAAGCCAAATTGATGAGGTAGTAGCTGTACTGCCGATGGAGGATATATCGACGATGGATGTGTGCATAATCCGTGGGATGCAGTATAAAATTGTGCAGATCCAGCATAAATACGACCAGACACCTCCGTGCATGTTTTTGTCGCTGGGAAAAATCACCACACTATATGAGGATGTGAGAAAACATGGCTAAAATTGATATTGATGAATTGGCAATCGCAGTAATCAATGAGTTGGATGCCTATCGGGAAGATGTAATGGAAGCGGTGGAAAAAGCTGTGAAAGAAACGGCAAAGCAGACGGCAGCTGAACTCAGAACAACATCTCCGGAAAGAGATGGAGATTATAAAAAACATTGGACATACAAACGAGATGCCAAACTAAAAGGAAGATACAAGTTTGACACAGTAGTGTATTCTAAAAAGCCGTCCTATCGAATCACGCATTTACTAGAGCATGGACATGCAAAAAGAAGTGGCGGAAGAGTAGATGGGATCCCACATATCAGCATCGCAGAAAAGCATGCAAAAGAAATTTTGATGGAAAGGTTAAAAAGAAGCCTATGACACAAGAAAAAGTAGAGAGAATATTGCAGGAAACTGGAATTGAATATAGGTACCATCATTTTGAGACGGAGGAAGCAGTAAACCCTCCGTTTATTTGTTGGCTGATGCCGGGAAGCAATAATTTTTCAGCAGATGGAAAAGTCTATTTTAAAAGTAACAAAGTAAACATAGAGCTTTATACGGATCAAAAAGACTTTGAACTGGAAAAACAAGTAGAGGAAATACTCGACAAATATGAACTGTTTTGGCAAAAAGATGAACAGTATATCAAGTCAGAAAACATGTATGAAGTTTTATATGAAGTGGAGGGAAAGTAAGGAAAGAAAGACAGGCACAGAAAAAAGATAAAGTAAAGTTTAATATCAGCAATGCGCATGTTGCATTATTGCAGGAAGATGAAATGGGAAACATTACATTTGATACACCTTTCGCGTTGCCGGGATCCGTATCACTTTCGCTGGAGGCACAAGGAGAATTGACACCATTTTATGCCGACGGTGTAAAATATTATGTCTCTTCTTCTAACAGCGGATACGAAGGAGATTGGGAAGTGGCGATGATCACGGATGAGTTCCGGGAAAAGATTTTGAGTGAGTATATCGACAAGAATAAGGTAATGCTAGAAGAAGCAACCGCAAAAGTGAAGCGGTTTGCTCTGGGATTTGAAATCGACGGAGATGTAAGGGGAACAAGATTCTGGTTTTATTGTTGTACCTCGACAAGACCTACAACAGAATCAAGCGTCCCTCGGTAATGCGTATCCGGTCGCCCTTGCGCAAACCATCCGGC
>OGYT01000289.1_pt1 | contig 40401 bp, 36 predicted proteins | sample 1576631 | NCBI WGS metagenome assembly OGYT01 (sample SAMEA3541588, study PRJEB24748) | human gut metagenome | biome: human gut; feature: human-associated habitat; material: faeces | place: China | collected 2012
ATTCACCCGCATGAAAGTACCGGCGCCAATTTGTCGTGGAATTGGTTTAACACGGTGCAGAACACTGGTTATTTCCCGCTGCGTCGTGCCGAAGAGCTATTCCCGGCAATGAAGAAGCACCGGATCGGCCTCACCCCATCAGGTAAGACCGTCTGGCAGGCATCCCACGAATCGGGCATCAGCGCCACTCACCGGAACCCACTTCGCGCCGCGGCAATCGTCTATCTCCTTTTGCAGGAGTCAGCCAATGTTCAAGCTAATTCAGCGCGGCCAGATATTCGCTGACCAGCATAACTGGCCCGTCATTATCCACAGCAGCACATCAGAAGTTGTCCGCTACTGACGACATGGCCGGATCAACACCGCTTCAATCTACCGATTTAATAACGATTTCGAGCACCTCGACCCACACGAGGCGGCACAGATACGCGCTGAACTTGAAACAGCAGAACACTTAAAACGCCTCCGCGCTATGCGGGCGGCATGAGGAGAGATTATGCAGCAATACGAAACCGGTTCATCGCTTCAGCTACGAAACTTGATTCGCCAGCGCCACGCTGAATGGTCAGAAAAGACCTTCGGCGATGTCGGTCCGATCGGCCCGCTTAAGCATCTGTCGAAAGAAGCACTTGAAGCTGCAGATGATGTTGGCGACCTCAGCGAGTGGGCAGATATGCAGTTCCTGCTATGGGATGCTCAGCGCCGTGCGGGAATAAGTGACCAGGAAATAACCGCGGCTATGGAAGAAAAGCTAAAAGTGAACATGGCGCGTGAATGGCCGGAGCCGAAAGACGGCGAGCCGCGCCTTCACATCAAACCATGACGCAACTTATAGCCAGTTATGAGCTGGCTATTGGGTGCGAATGCACTGCCACGTTATCCCCCTTTCAGCCCTCCATTGCGAGGGCATTTTTACAGGTGAACCCATGAAAAAAGGAATGCTGCTGTTGGCCGTTCTGGCCCTAAGCGCTTGTGATGTTAATGATGCGGACGTTGCCAGTCGTAACGTAAGCAAAGCCGCTGATAACTTCGAGGCTCAACGCCGATTCGTTTTCTATAGGCGTAATCTGCAAGACCGGGCCGAATACTTTCAAAAAGCACATGCTGGGCTTGTCGGATAACGTCACATGGTTCATGGAAGATCTTAGCGGTACGAACGCCAGCGTTAATCAGTACCGCGTCACGTTCAAACCGTCGGTGATCATCCCCGACATCGATATCCGCTAAATTTCCACAGACCCGCCAAGTGCGGGTTTCTTTTTGCCTGGCTTCCAGGTTCGATTCCCAAACGCGAGACCAAACCTATGCGAGAACTCCGAGACGACTCACTCATTGACATGAAGTTTATGATGGGAGATGCTGGTTTCACTGACCGGTACTTCTATAAACAAATCCAGAAGGGAAACCTCCCTCCTCCGATCAAGTACGGCAGATCCTCCCGCTGGCTTTATGCCGATTATCTCAAGTGGAAAAACCACGCTCTTCCCCCAGTTGAAAATGCATCGTGAACACCCTTTGCGGGCATAACAGCGGGCACAATTTTCTTCACATCAAAAATTCCTCATAAATCCCCTGCACTTATCTAATCCATTAGATGTCTGCAGGGGACACCATTAAGTCATTTCACATCACTTCAGTTCACTTAAGAAACCCAGCAACACCAAGCCTCTCAGCAAACTTAAGCTTTAAATAGCTTTCATATCTATTCATGACATTACAGCATCATGATGGTATAAGTGATGGTACTCACCAGTTCGATATCCAGATACCATCAATTATCTCTCAAGGGGTGCCACTTATGGCTATAAACGAGCTTTCACCCAAACAGATCGAGAATGCCAAACCACAGAACGCCGATTACAAGTTAACCGATGGTGGCAGCTTGTATTTGCTGGTAAAAAAGACTGGTGGCAAATACTGGCGCATGAATTACCGTTTCAACGGCAAACAAGCGACATTAGCGTTAGGTGTTTATCCAGATGTGCCGCTGGTAACTGCCCGCAAACGCCGGGATGAAGCCAGGCAACTGCTGGCTGATGGTATAGATCCACGTGAGATCAAGAAGTCTGATACAGACGAGCCAACTTCACCGTCATTTGAAACTATCGCTCGCGAGTGGCATCGCGGATCTATGGGCCATCCAGAATGGAAAGAGATCACTCGTAATAAAATACTGAGGGAGATGGAGAATCACATATTCCCTATTATTGGTAGCAAACCCATCGACAGCCTAAAAACAAGAGATCTATTGCCCTTACTTATCAGCATGAACGAACAAGGCATCGGTGCTACGACGGGGAGAGTTAAGACAACGATGAGTAGCGTTTTCCGCTATGCGGTTCAGCGTGGTGTTGTCGAGTACAACCCAGCCCATGATCTGAAAGGCGCTTTAACGAGCCCCAAAACTAAACACCGCCCAGCCCTTGCCTTGGATCGTCTACCTGAATTGATAGCTAAAACTGAAACGTATACCGGTAGACCACTCACCAGACTCGCAGTGTTACTTTCTCTTCATACATTTGTCCGTTCGAGCGAACTTCGTCACGCTCGCTGGGACGAGATAAATTTTGAAACTGCAATGTGGACAATCCCTGGCCAGCGAGAAGAAATTGCAGGTGTAAAATTCTCTGAACGTGGGGCTAAAATGGGCAGTGCGCATTTTGTACCGCTATCATCTCAGGCGATGGACGTATTGAAGTCGATCAAATTCATTAGCGGTGAATACACGCTGATTTTTCCTGGTGATAGTAACCCTTATAAACCTATGAGCGAGAATACGGTTAACAAAGCGCTCCGTACTATGGGCTATGATACTCAGGCTGACGTTTGTCTACATGGTTTCCGGGCAATGGCCTGTTCAGCTTTAACCGAATCAGGATTGTGGTCACGGGATGCAGTAGAACGACAAATGAGCCATCAGGAACGTAACGAGGTACGGGCGGCTTATGTTCATCTGGCGCAGCACATGCAGGAGCGTGGCCGGATGATGCAGTGGTGGTCAGATTATCTTGAAGCAAACTCTGATAAACATGTTGCACCATACGACATGAAGAAATTACGGATAGTGGGCAGTTAACAGAAAAAACTGAAGCTAGCCCAAACAGGCGAAAAGCAGTAACACCTGCTGTCTGCTTCAGTTTTCATCAGGTGCGCACGAAGGTGACTTGATGGATAGCAACGTTTGGAAAGAAAACAGAATTGCGCCTTTAGAATACTGCTCATTTGAAAGAGCAGCTAAGTTGCTCAATTGCGAATGTGAAGACCTAATTCATTGGAATAAAATAGGTGCTATATCGATAGCATTTAAGCCAGAAAATATGGAAGGTTCTTTTTCTGTTCAATTACGTGAGCAGAAAGATAGCGCTGACATAGAAAAATACAATAAATCTCAATATATCATGCACGAACTTGGAATTTATGGCTCTCAATTTCTACGCAATTTGGGCGATGTAAATGACAAGGGCTATATAGCATCAATTGATGAATTTCGATTTCATGGAAACATTAGTGACTTATGGGTTATAATTAATGGATCAGTGGATGAAAAAAACAGCATAACTATAACAAAATCATTCGGCACCGGATATAAAACGCTAAGCCCCGCAAACATTCCAAATGACATAACCTCCGCGTTATTTTTTTACCAAGGAACGAAAGATGTCATCCTTGAGTTAAAAGACCTCCTAATTACGAGGAACGATATCGAAAAAATATGGACATCGGCTATATCAGGTAAACAAATGGAGAGTTATTTTACAAGCAAGACGCGTGAAATTAAGGTTATTCCTGTCAGCTCAGTTTCAATAGCACAAACTGACAGACACGAACACAACCGACAAGAAGTTGAACTGGTTGCCATGAAAGTTCGTGAACATTATCCGGATGAATGCACCAAAAATGGAAAATTACTACTCAATAAATGGGTAGAAGCCACCCTGGCGCGTAAAAATGATTATGGCGGTATGAAACTTAGATCGGTGAGAAAAATTTCCACAATACTTAGCGAAATCATCAAAGCAGAAAAAACTGCTGAGTAAGCTTACTCAACTGCTGAGTAAACTTACTAGGCATTTAACTCTATCCGGCTGTTATCTACCATCTGCCATGTTGATTACACAAGCGACATAACATGGCAGGTGAAACCTATGATTACGCAGATCTATCCCCTCTCAGGACACGCTCGCCCACGAGCTACTGCTGACTTTTTAAAAGTTAGCACAGTCACCCTCTGGCGCTGGGAAACAAGCAAACCTGATTTCCCAAAATCTATTCGCCTCTCTGAACGTGTCACTGTCTACGATGCAGCAGAGATCCGCGCCTGGCTGGAAGCTAAGAAACACAACTAACCCCCTGGAGTAACAACCATGAAATTGAAAAATTCTGGCTTAGCTGCCAGCGGCCAAACTCACGCAAAAAATCATGATTCTCTAATTATCGAAGACAACAAAGGTGAATCTGATGCGTAATATCGACCTTATTCACGAAGTCACTCACGCCGCTGGCGGTCGTTGGCCATCCGTACTAGCTGGCCTGAATATCGACGTACCTAATTCACCGCTCAAGCATACCGCCTGCCCCGCGTGCGGAGGAATAGATCGCTTCCGGTTCGACGACAACGGGCGCGGGGCACATATCTGCAATCAGTGTGGCGCTGGTGACGGGTTAGACCTCATTCAGAAGGTGAACCAGTGTAGTGCCACCGACGCCGCAAAGCTGGTGGCTGATGTGCTGCGTATTGATTACCGGGTAGCCGAACCCGACGAAGCAGTAGCTAGCCAACGACGGGAACAACTGGACGCAGACCACCAGCAGCGTAAACAGGAACGCCAGCAGCAGGCCGCAGCAGAAGCCATTCAACGCTGGAAAATCTTTACAGCTAAATACCAGGCACTGGATAAAAAGGCCACACCAGGCGAATCCGAATACCTAGCGGCCAAAGGGCTGGAGGGTTTCACCTTCCCGGTTCTCAGTAATGGATCCCTGTTACTGCCGTTGGTGGATGGGTCCGGCACAGTAGCTGCCGCGCAGACCATTACCCCGCAGGGTGAAAAACGCCTGCTAGCAGGTTCGGCAAAGTATGGGGCTTTCTATGCGGTAAACGCGCCAGACGCGCCGCAGAGCATTGTTATTGGTGAAGGGCTGGCAACCATATTATCCGTTCACAAGATGCGTTCTGACGCGCTGGCCGTGGCTGCGATTGATGCAGGCAATCTGCTACCCGTTGCGCAGGTAATGCGCCAGAAGTACCCACAGGCACAAATTATCATTGCCGCTGATAACGATCATCCTGCAGGTGACTCCGAAACTGGAGGCACCAACATCGGGAAAAATGCCGCTGAGAAAACTGCCAAAGCCGTTGCTGGCTGGGTTTCCATACCTCCAGTGAACTACAAATCGGACTGGAATGACTATCACAAACAATTTGGTCTGGAAGTCGCTACACAGTCGTTTACTGAATCCATGTACCAACCGCAGGGGGAAGCCGTGAAACCGCAACTACAGGCCATTGAGGGTGGCAAAAAGCGCCGCAGCAGCGAGGATTTAGATCTTTCACAGATGGCAGCGAGCCAGCGCGGTAAAGTTCTGGCTGAGTATCACGGCGATATTGCCGTTAACCCTGAGAGTGGAACCGCGTATGTATTCATGGGTTCGGTATGGGGAAAAGTCGCAGACAGTGAGCTACGCCGCACGATGGGAGCAATATTTGACCAGCGAGATACACCTTACAGTCCAAAAGGGATTGATTCGGCGATTGATGCGATGAAACTGCAAATTCCGGTTATAGGCAAACAACGCCGGGAGCTTATTGGCTTTGAAAATGGCACGTATGACCTGACAAGCGGTCAGTTTTCAGCCCATCGAGCAGATAACTGGTTGTTGAATCACAACGACATCACGTTTACCCCGCCATATCCTGGGGAAAACCTGAAAGACCACGCACCCCACTACTATCACTGGCTGACTCATTCCGCAGGAAATGACCAGCGGAAGGCTAACCGGATTAACGCAGCATTGTTCATGATTCTAGCGAACCGCTACGACTGGCAATTATTCATCGAGATAACGGGTGAAGGTGGGAGCGGCAAATCTGTGTTCAGTAGCATAGCTACCATTCTGGCTGGCGAGCACAACACCGCCAGTGGGAACATGGCTGCGCTCGACAGTGCCAGAGGGCGGGCGCAATACGTAGGAAAGAGCCTGATTACCCTTCCAGACCAGACGCGCTACGTTGGTGAGGGCGCAGGTATTAAAGCTATCACAGGCGGTGATCTGGTGGAGATAGACGGTAAATATGAGAAGCAATTCTCCACCCTCATTCAGGCAGTTGTACTGGCAACGAATAATGAGCCAATGGCGTTTACTGAACGTAACGGAGGGATTGCCCGCCGCCGTGTTATCTTCCCGTTCAATATACCGGTAGCTGATTCAGAGAAAGACCCTGATTTGATGGCAAAGATCCGCTGTGAAATGCCAGTGGTTATTCGCTGTCTGCTGTCAGAGTTTGCCGACCAGAACAGAGCTAAAGCTCTGTTGACCGAGCAACGTGATTCAGTGGAGGCGATGGGTGTAAAACGTCACTCCGATCCTCTGTATGGGTTCTGCGAGCACATTGTGGCGTTAGGGGAAGCGATTGGAATGCTGATGGGTAATCTTAATATCTCACCCCGCGCCCCCCGAATTTATCTCTATCACGCTTATCTGGCCTATATGGACGCACACGGATTCGATAAGCATCTCACTCTGACCCGGTTCGGATCTGACTTTCCCAAAGTCATGAAGGAGTACGGAGTAGAGTACAAGAAGGCAAAGACCAATGCCGGAATGCGCTACAACATGGAACTGGCAGGAAGCGCCGATGACTGGCTGCCAGCTTTACCACGCCAGCCAGAAGATATTAAGTAATTTACCCCCTATGTGAAAGTTTTTGTATTACGTGTTCATCTGTTCACCTTTTTATTGAATGTATTGATTTAAAATGAAAAAAACAGTGAGCACTTACCCTTTGAGTGTTCACCAAGTGTTCACTACTGTTCACTTTTAAAAAAATGAGACGATATTAACTCTCATAAAAGTGAACAGTTGGTGAATAGCTGTGAACAGTAGTGTTCACCGATCAAAACCAGAGCTGGCAAGACTTTCATGACAAAGTGAGCAGTGTGAACACTTAGAGGGTGCAAAACTTTCCCCAAGGGAACACATCATGAAACTGCTCATGTATGTAGCCCCGGAGTTCGCAGACACCGCCTATGCAGGCAGTCTGTACACCATCACCGCCCCATTCGCCCGCGCCATGATAACTATGCCAGACAGTTGGCTGTATTACCCCAACGGGAAGGAACACAAATATGAACTGGTTCAAAGACATTTTCGGTTTTGAGGAGTCCACCTATGCGGAGACTCAGGCCAATTTCTATCTGGAGGGAGGGCTTCTTCATACCAGAACCCAGCCATCCAAGCATTTTCATGCTGGCACGCTGACCCTGCCGAGCCTTGCTGAGCTGAGAGCGGAGGTCAATTCGTCGCCACCCACATCCGATGCAGGGTTGAGACTCGGCAACCTTGTCGCTGATGCCCATGAATTGCATCACTGGCCTGAAACCAATGGAGCCCTTGTTCAGGTAGCCAGTCAATTCAACTTACTGGAGATGCCAGGCCCAGAGACCATACCGGAGCAGGGTATTACGGGTTACCAGTACGATCATACTCAAGGCCCTGCTTGTGCCATGGCTTGTGCTGCAGCCACGGTGTTTCGCAATTACTTGGTTCAAATTGGCAATCAAGTTGGTCAAACTCAATCGAATCAGCTCAATACCCTGGCAGATTTGGATCGTGCCATCAACATACCGGGTATCAGGATGCAGAATGGTTACGCACTCCTTCAACCTGAAACGGTAAAGGCGATTGGGCAATATATACAGACGTTGGATATGACCTCAATGGATGACCTGCGTCAAGAGCTACGCATTGGTCTACATAGCGATACGGAGGTCACTATACCGGGTGTCGCAAATAACCAACGGGTAAGCCAGGCTCTTTGCTCAGCCCTGCCCGTGGCGTACCACCGTGGTTCATCACGGCATTGGGCTCCCTTCGCCTCTTTAGTCCTGGAAGCAAGCTATGAGGCCACTTTACTGGCAGGGGTGCTCAATTTTCATCGTACCGGAAACCCTCGTGTCTATCTGACTCTGGTTGGCGGTGGAGCATTTGGTAATGAAACCAACTGGATACTCTCTGCGCTGAAACGTGCGTTGCGACTCGTCCGACACCACCCACTAGAAGTCATTCTGGTGAGTTATCGCAAAGTGCCGCAGGAGTTGGTGATGCTGATTGCGGAATTGAATGCCGATATTTAAGGCCTATTGCCGTTTGGCAGCAGCAATTTAATCAAGAAGATAAAGCCGTAGAATTGAGTTACTACTACACCAAAAATCTACGGCTCAGCAATTTCAGGCCAACTACTTCAATATAAGCGCTGCTTTAAGGGCTGCCAATACCGGTTTATCCGCAGGGCCATTGAGCATTGAATCCAGTTTTTCTGGCGGTACAAGCGACACGGCCTGCGACTCCCAGCCCATATCAGCAGGCGTACCTGCCAGACGGCGGGCAAGATAATAACGAGTCACCGTTGTTGTACGTTCGAAATCACCTAATAACCCCATAATTTCAACGTGTAAACCAGACTCTTCGAACACCTCTTTAATTGCTGTAGCCTGTAAAGAAAGTTGATTATCCACACGGCCTTTTGGAAAAGTGGTGATATACCCGCCAAAATGATTAGAAGGATGAACCACCCACACCCGGCCATCTGCTTCAACGACAACTGCCCCGGCAGACAATTTTTTACCGTTGATCGACTGAAGCTGTTCTTCCTCAAGAGTTTGATTGATGCCCTGTACAAAATTCCATCCATGTACTGTTTTAGGTGCCCCAGCCCAGGGTATTAAATTTAGGTCATTGAGAGTCTCAGGCACGGACCCCTCTGGTAAACAGGTCGCAATTTTTGTCGCATCGTACCAGCTTAATATTTTTGTTGGCGTAGAAGGGTTTGTGAGTGTCACGATGTTATTTTTATTATCACGACGAGGGTGTTGGGCTGGTCCAGTCAATAGCACCTCTTCTTTTTCACTCCAACTTGAATTAAGGTTGTTTTCAGGTCGAATTATAAATTCTTTATTTCGATATTCATTGCTCATTAAGATCAGTTGGCTCATAAAAACACGAGGAATCCCTTTAAAACCCATCCATTGCTCGGTTTCATCTTCCCAAATTGCTCGCATACTATTGAATAATTCATATGCAGGGCCGTAATCCATGGCAACGTGTTCCCTCAATTCTTTAAGATTAATGGTGATTTCATCTAATCCAAATAATTCAGGTTGATTGTCCAGAAGCCAACCATACTTTTCCCATAATTTATTTTCCATTTTATCCAGCCTTCAATGTATGTGGCGGATTCAACTCCAAAGTGCAACGCTAAGCCGCCTTTCTTAGCTCTGCAAATACCACCGAAGGTAGTCTGAATCCAGGCAGTTGCCTGGCCAACCTTCGTTCAGGGGAGTGTGTATCATGCCGGAATTCTGTTTCTGAATGCAGCAGGATTTTGGGGTAGTGTAAGGACGATGGCATTACTGGCACCAAGGCTCGTGAGTTTCTGCAATACCATTAACTGCCCTAATTCTGCTGTAGTCATATTTCCCCCTGAGCTGTTTAAAACAATTTAAGCGATCACATCAAATTTGAAGCGATGAAATAATCCCGTGAAAAATAGCAAAACAACGCCCAATGATTACTAAAAAAAAGCATCATAAGGAACGTGGAGAAATCGACCAAACAGTTTGCAGCCAGGTTAACCGCTGTTGCAATTGTGGGATGAACTCATTGAGCCAAAACAGGGAAGCAACATAACCCGAAGATCCGCCACCACGACTGAATCGCTCAACGTAAAAGTCGTTGCCGCCCACCCGATTGATTAACGACTTCCCCGTCAGTGACTGAAATGCTGCCGAAATAATATTCGCTAATTCATCTTTATCTTCAGGGATACTGACCTGACATAAGGCTCGTCGCATCTCCAGCCATAAGAACAAGTCACCTCTCGATCCCCAGTGAGTAGGTGCAGGCTCAAACAAGTCTGATACAACGGCCCAATCACTTTCCAGATAACTAATCTTTTTTGCCGCAACTTTATGTACCAACGGGAAAAATATCAGCCTGAAAAACTCAGCCTCTACCGTAAATGTAAAACCTTCACCTACATCAAAGTGAATGGTGTCAGCCGTTGATATCGCTTTGCCCGTCAACGCAAAAAAGAGGTGACTTAGCCTGGTATCCAGCTCGTTAAGATCATCTGGGCATTGCTCAATACCTAAAGCCGCAATTAATTTATCGACCAAAATTTGGTTACCATCATAATCCGTGAACAATTGCCGATCAGTGGAAACCACTTTTCTGAGGATTTGTGCGATGGTCGTTTTTTGCGGAAACAGAAGATATTGCAGATCAGATCTTGTGTGTTTTTCAACAACGATGTCATAGGCCTTCTGGCGCTTAGAATGAGTGACTACTCCACGGTCAGCCCCGAGGTTCAACAATTCTCCAATGACGGATAATTTGGCCCCATGCCATGCAGCCTGGTGTAGAGGGGTATAGCCTTTAGGTTCGCTGGAGTGATTTACCAGATGAGGGGAATCGCGAAGAATGGGTAAAAGAGCATCCCATTCCCCCTGAAAGGCGAGTTTCAATACTTTATCGCTAACAGACATCATTCCAGCCTCTCTTATTCTGCCCGTTCAGTGTCCCAGCCTAAAAAAATACGCTTTAGCTTATCGACTGTGTGCCGCCATTTTGGTGTGGTCGGTTTGCATACCGTATTCTGATTGCCAAAGAAACCAATCTCATTAACCGCTTCCAGTTCGCTGCGCGTTTCCAGCCATTTCACAGGGACAAAATATTCTGATTTGTCGGGATCGTCGGCGTTGTTGCGATATCCGGCACTAAATTTCAGCACATCCATCGCCAGCTTTTCACCGTCGTCAGTGTTGATGGTGAAGCTACTGGCAGGCTCAACGGCACTCTGCACTATGCCGACACCGACATAACCCTTGGCCGGGATTTTTACCCAGACTCGATTGCCGGGCTGGAGTTGTTTTAAGGTCTGGCTGTACCAACTTCCACCACCCGCACTGATAAACCCATAGCGACGAGCCTCTTCCCAGTTGCGGCTCTGCGGGTCACCAAACGAAACATAGAACTCACCGTTCCAGGGTTCCTTCGCATTGGCACTTGTAGCAGTCGCTTGTGCGGCATTGGTTTGCGTTTCGCTCGGGTCGAGAAGCCAGGCGCGGCTTAAGAACTGCTCGTCACCGTGCTGGAACACTTTGAAGAACAGAACGTTAATCGAGATGCCGTTCTTGCTGAGGTAATCGACAATGCGTTCGGTGGACGGATCCAGTTCCGCTGCAACAATAATGATTTGATGTGACTTGTTGATGGAATCATCTTCCAGCTCGGCGTTGAAGCGTTGTCTGAATGCGTCACCCAAGTTTCCACCACCGGAAAATCTATCGTAAATCTGCGACAGACGCTCGGCACTTAAATCATCCACCCAGGAGGCGTAATCCAGTGCTTGGGCAACGACTTCACGCGGCGTGCGGTCGCGTTTTAGCTCAATCAGGATCAGCGAGGCATCTGGCGCAATCGCCAGCAGATCGATACGCCCTTTATCGAGCGTATTTTCCTGATGTCCGATGATCATCCACTGATCGGAGAGGATAGTAGGATCGTTTAAAATCATCTTCTCCAACAGTTGCTCGCTGGAGAGTTTGCTGATGGTAAGCGGCTGTGGATTCTCCCCCACTCGCCAGATAGCATGATGAACTGGCATCGTCTGTTCCTTAGTTTAATGCTGCATCTGTGAAGGCATCTGCCAGATGAAGTTGAGTCTGCTGGGCAGATTTGAGGCGGGATTTGAGATGATCACAAGTACCAAATAGGGCATTAACCCTTGACACTATTCTCTCCTGCTCATTCAACGGTGGTAATGATATAACGGGTTCGATAACATCTTCTCTTGAAATTCCAGGTATAGCTATACCTACACCTTTCGCTTGAAAATAGTCATACATGCTTGATAGCAATAATTTAAAATAGTCACAATTTGCGCGAACTGTTCTAATAGCCATAAGTTGTCTACTGATGGCTATCTCTACGTTGGCAACATTGAGTTTCCCTAAGCCCGCGCCCTTACAGGTAACAAGGATATCTTTAGGTTCAGCCACTGCTCTTTTTTCGATTGTGAATTTTGAATACGTTGGATTCAAATCACCGAATTCAGCCGGACCAGTAATATAGGGAATTGCTCCTTCGATTATATTTTCAGTGTACTCATTTGGTTTTAGATGCTGCCCAGATATTAAATGGATACAATGTCCTAAGCGACACCACTCCCACCCCTGCGGCAACACAAATGGTTTTTCCTCATCAATCACTGGCGGCAAAGGTTTTTGCTTTTTAATCTTGCCTTCTTTCACCAGTTGCGCTTTTTCCTGCTCAATACGTTTAAGCAGTTCAGAGGCGGGTTCATCATTAGGGTCTTGCGGCACCAGTTTACCCATTACAGCCAATTGCAGAATGGTTTGTTTAAGTGCCTCGATGCTCGCTTCGGTGGTAAATAGTGTGTCGAAATGCTGGCTGATTCGCGCCCAGTTTTCGGCGACTTCTTCGGCATTTTGGCTATCGGTTAGCGTTGTCAGCAGGGTTTCGACAAGCTGAGAGTGAGCATCCAGACTGGCCAGAGATTGTTGTTCCAGTTGATCGCAGAGTGACATGAGCTCATTAACTTTTGCAACAATTCGCTGTTGCTCAGAAAATGGAGGAATAAGGATGAATGTTTCACGAACTTTATCTGCATTAAGGTTCAATACAACCGCGCCAGACGCTTTCTCTTTAAAAGCTTTGATAATGAATGGTGAAGACAACAATTGGTAAAGAAAGTCTTTATCTAATAATGATGGAGGGGAAATCCTTAACCAACCATCATGTATACAACCTTCGATAAGAGTGATATAAGGCCGTCCAAAGCTCATTGAATTTGTTAGAAGAAAATCGCCAGGATATACCATGCGTGTTTTGTGAAGACCGGAAGGCTTAATTTTTTCATCGGCAGAAGAAATATATTTCCCGCCAATATCGGTATCACCTATTTTTATCCAACTAAGGCCATTTTCCTCAGTGGTTATATAATCTTTAATAGGTCTAGGTGACCCACCTCTTTCTATTTCAGAAATATCTCCAAATCGCACCCATTCCCACCCCTCCGGCAGCTCAAAAGGCTCCTCCTCTTCGCTAATCTCCGGCAGCGACTTCTGCTTTTTAATCTTCCCCTGCTTAACCAACTCCGCTTTTTCAGCAGCAATACGCTTTAACAGCTCAGACGCCGGTTCATCATTCAGGTCCTGCGGCACCAGTTTACCGCGCACCGCCAGCTCCAGAATCAGCTCGCGCAGTTTCTTAATACCGTAGAGGTCGATTTTGCCATTGCTGCCGCGCCCGGCGGTGGAGCGGGTTTTCAGGGCGGAAGTCCAGGTATCGATATGCTGGGTGATTAGTTGTTCAACAGCCATTAGTTTGCCCCTTTGCCTGCCAGTGCGGCACCGAGAATATCGCGTAGCTGGTTGCGCAGTGCGCTGATTTCTTCCTGCTGCGTCTGGTACTGCGCCAACAGTTCGTCCGGGTCGTGGCTGATGGTTTCGCCCTGGTACGGGTTTTTGATGTCGAGGTTAAAGTTCCGGGCGATGATGTCGCCAATGCTCACTTTCCACGCCTGGTTGTTCTCTTCGCGGCTGGCAAAACCATCGGCTTCGCTGCCCCACCAGTCGATTTCAGTCTGGAACTCTTCAAACTTCATCGGTTTGGTTTTGCTGTAGTTCTTTACGCCATCCGGGTACGGGTGTTCGTAGAACCAGATGTCTTTGGTCGGCTGGCCTTTGGTGAAGAACAGAATATTGGTTTTGATGCCGGTGTACGGGTTAAACACGCCGTTTGGCAGACGCACGATGGTGTGCAGGTTGCACTCTTCGGTCAGCAGCTTTTTGATTTTGGTTTTTACGCCTTCACCAAACAGCGTGCCGTCTGGCAATACTACTGCCGCACGGCCTTTATCGGCCAACACTTCAATAATCAGTTGCAGGAACAGGTCGGCGGTTTCGCGGGTCTGCATTTCTGCCGGGAAGTTTTTCTCGATGCCGTCTTCTTCGGTGCCGCCAAACGGCGGGTTGGTGACAATCACGTCGAGCTGCTCATCCCAGGAGGAAAGCGGCTTGTTAAGGGTGTTGTCGTGGCGGATTTGTACCGGTACTTCAATGCCGTGCAGCAACATATTGGTGGTACACAACAGATGTGGAAGCTGCTTTTTCTCGACGCCGAAAATCTGCTTTTGCAGCGTTTTATGGTCTTCGGTGGTTTTAACGTAATGCTCTTTCACATGGTCGAAGGAACACGCCAGGAAACCGCCAGTACCGCAGGCCGGGTCCATAATCGACTCGCCCAGTTTCGGGTCGATGCGGTTGACCATAAAGCGCGTCACCGCACGCGGAGTATAGAACTCGCCCGCATTGCCCGCATTTTGCAGGTCGCGCAGGATTTGTTCGTAAATGTCGCCAAACAGATGGCGTTCGGAACTACTGCTAAAGTCGATTTCATTGAGTTTATTGATTACCTGGCGCAGCAGCGTACCGTTTTTCATGTAGTTATAGGCATCGCTAAATGCTTGCTTCACCACAAAACCGCGTGGGTTTTTATCGATTGGCGCAATCATACTTTTCAGCGTCGGGAACAGGTCGTCATTCACAAACTCCAGCAATTCGTCACCGGTAATGCCTTCACTGTTCTCCGCCCATGTGCGCCACAGATAACGTTTAGGGATCGGCAACTGGTAATCATCCTGCTCCAGTTCCAGCTCTTCTTCCTGAGTGTCAAAAATTTTCAGGAACAGCAGCCAAGAAAGCTGGCCTAAGCGTTGGGCATCGCCGTCAACGCCTGCGTCTTTGCGCATGATGTCCTGGAGGGATTTTATGACTGAGCTAATTGACATGTTTTCTTTCCGTTTTTAAAAAATGATGCCACCGGGAGCCGTAAGCGCCAGGTGGCAGAATAGTGGTTAGGTTATCAGGCGGAGCGTGGCGGTAACTGGTAGATTTCGTTTTCCAACTCGTTCACTGCATCTTCGTAAGCCTGCTTGTTACCAAAGCTGCTTTTGATAATTTCCAGCGGGCGGCCCAACGTGTCGAACGGTTTGAGTTTCAACACCTGAATATCCTCGATTTCCTGCACGCCTTCGTCAGCATATTTATCCAGAAGCGTGTTTAACACGTTCTGCGCAGGCACGGAATATTTGGTGAAGTAGTTACGTTTACGCACGTTGTTGGCACGTTCCTGGCGCGTGAGGGGCGGCTGGCCGTAAACCACATGGCAAAGTAAATCGAACGGATCAAGATCTTTACCCACCTCTTCGGCTAACACATCCCAAAGCACGCCTAACTGTTGTAGTTCCTCAATGATTACCTGCTTGCGGTCGGCAGATTGCCATTTACGGGTGAAGTCATCAAGTGATGCGTAGTCTTTATCTTTTAGCAACGTTTTGCGGGTGTAATCCTGGAAGGATTCAGTGACCAGTTTGCCATCGGCATCGTAATACTGAACGCGTTTCGCCAGCACTTTTACCGCAACGCCATTAACGTGGAATTTGCGGATTTTGTTTTCGTCGTCTTCTTCGAAAGCGCCAGTTCCATCGCCTGATGTCGGGTCATACGTTGCAGGGGTTTCTTCCATCTCAGTAAACACTTCAGGCAATTCGCTCTCTGGCGTGTCGTCTTCCAGTTGCTCGTCAAAATCAGAGTCCGGATCGGTAATCTCTTCTGCCGTCGTACGAATCACTTTTTCCGGTACGCCATCAAAACGTTCATCGGCAAACAGTTCGGTCGCTTTTTTGAAATCAAGAATGGTGAACCACAGCTTGCCGTGTTTTTCGTTGATACGCGTGCCGCGCCCGATGATTTGCTTGAACTTGGTCATCGACTGAATGTTTTGATCCAGCACCACCAGCTTGCAGGTTTGAGCATCCACGCCCGTGCTCATCAGTTCAGACGTGGTGGCAATCACCGGGTAAGGCTTTTTAGGGTTGATGAAGTTATCCAGTTGCCCTTTTCCGATCTCGTCATCACCGGTGATTTTCATCACATACTTTTCGTTTTTCTTTACCTGCTCCGGGTTCAGGTTGACCAGCGCCCGGCGCATTCTGTCGGCATGATCGATGTCGTTACAAAAGACGATGGTTTTATCCATCGGGTTGGTGCGTTTTAAATAGTCAGTGATGGTTTGCGCCACCAGCAGGGTGCGCTCATCAATGACCATGGTGCGGTCGAAATCTTTCTGGTTATAAATACGGTCTTCAATCAGCTCGCCGTGTTTGTCCACCTGCCCTTTGGTCGGACGCCAGCCTTGTAAATCCACGTCGATATCCACGCGCACCACTTTGTAAGGGGCGAGGAAGCCATCTTCGATGCCTTCTTTCAGGGAATAGGTATAGACCGGTTCACCAAAGTAGTCGGTACTGGAGACTTCTTCGGTTTCTTTCGGCGTGGCGGTGAGGCCAATCTGCGTGGCACTGCTGAAGTATTCGAGAATTTCACGCCAGGCACTGTCTTCCGACGCGCTGCCACGGTGGCATTCGTCGATGACAATCAGGTCAAAGAAATCGGCCGCGACTTGTTTAAAGGCTTTCTGATGTTCTTCCGGCCCGGTGATGGCCTGATACAGCGCCAACTGGATTTCATATGCCGGGTCGATGGTGCGCCCGGTGATTTTTGTCATCGCGCTGCCAAAGGGTTGGAAATCGTTAGTTTTGGTCTGATCAACCAGAATATTGCGGTCCGCGAGGAACAGAATGCGTTTCTTGTTTTTTGCTTTCCATAAACGCCAGATAATCTGGAAAGCGGTGTAGGTTTTCCCAGTTCCTGTCGCCATGACCAGCAATACGCGTTTTTGCCCGGCAGATACGGCTTCTATGGTTTTATTGATGGCCTGTAACTGATAGTAACGCGGGGATTTCCCTGAATTGTCATCGTAGTAATCCTGGCTGATGACGGGCATTTGTTCGGTAGTAAAACCTTTCCAGGCACAGTATTTATCCCAAAGCTGTTCAGGGCCTGGGAAATCTTCCAGCTTGATTTCAGATTCAAGCTGCAAAGGGTTGGTTTTATCGTGAAAGATGAAGCCATCACCGTTGGAGGCAAAAACAAAAGGCACATCAAGCAAGCGCGCGTAATCCAGCCCTTGCTGCATCCCTTTGCCAATCTCATGCTTATTGGCTTTTGCTTCTATAACAGCAAGCGGTAACCCCGGTTTGTGGTAAAGCACAATATCGGCTGATTTCACTGTCAGGCGTGCCGCCAGTTTGCCGCGTACCACTACTTTGCCATCACGGAGTTTTACCTCCTGACGTATCTGCGTCATCACGTTCCAACCCGCGTCTTTGATCGCAGGTAGGATGAACTTGGTGATGATATCCGTTTCAGTCAGATGCGTTTTGTTTACGCCAGCCATAGCAGAGCTCTCAACGATATTGGGTTAGGTCTGATTTTACACAGATTACTACGTCAGGTAATGACCTGAAACGATGTTTTGAGCCATTGGCACCCGGCAAACGAAATCAAAGATCACATCAAAATTGCAGCGACCTCTTTTTTGCAGCATGTTGTTGGCTTTGCTGTGCGCCAAAAGGACTTTTACACTGTGACTTGGTTCGTGTGATCAGGAGCGTAATAATTCCCGTGTTCTATTCTCGTCAGACTTAAACTGGGGCTACTCATGAACGTTTGATGGTATCTGTGATGGTACGCGGCAGTAATTAACAAATAATCTATTTTATTATCAATATCTTAAATATTCATTCGATTCCTGCAGGGACACTTTACCCCCCGCTTTTTCCAGTACATTCATTTGTCCACCGCCAGAATTCATTGAGCAGAAGAATCCTGTTTTATTTGAGCGTAACGCGTTGCCAGCTGCTTAAGACGCAACTCCAGTTGAGTCTTTTCAGCTTCAGGAAGCGCATCTCCTGCTGGGTGCTGCGACAGGCGCCTGAGTTGTTCTTCAGCCGGTATCGTCTGGTTGAATGACTGTATAGTCGAAAAAACTACGGATTTAAGCTCGCTTACCGTGATGTATTTTCCTTTTTGCTCTTCCAGGCTACTCAGCCGATAACTCAGTTGCTGAAGCGTCATCATTCCCTGATACCAGCTGTTCATTGCGTCGACAGGTAACGCTGCCGCGTTAAATTTTTGCTGCCACTGCATTGTGAGCGGTTTCGCCTCCTCCGGCCATAATGTCTGGAGCTGCTTTAACAGCTGAAGGCTGTAGGAAATATTCCAGTCAGGAAGCAGTTTATCCAGGCGGGCAAGCTGCTGCTGAGTGTCTGTGATAAACGTGGACGGTAAACTACCACGCAGTGTTAACGCGTTTTGCTGCACAGGCGTGAGCACTTCAGGTAACGGAGCCAGAGAGGCAAAAGCCTGAGTCACTAGGGGGTCGGGTCTGGACAAAGAAACCCATCCCCACGCCACAGCGATACAAACCACCAGCGTGGAACACATCCCGGCAAAAAAGGGCTTCCACTGTCTGACAGACACGGGGGCTGTCGTGCGATCCTCTCCATTCGGCTGATTTTCCTGATGCACAACATATACCCACTTCACCTCTTCGAACGGTTCGGCTTTATCCAGAGGCGATTCGCTATCGGGCTTCATGTTCACATTCAAATCGGACGTCTCATTACTGCTTTCCAGCCGTTCAGCATTTGAACGTATCAACGTTCGTAACGTATCGAGCTGGCTAAGGTGTTTAAGCTCAAGGCGCTGGAGCACCGCGCTCAGGCTGGTAAGTAACGCTTCAGCACGATAAAGCTCACTAAGATGGCTGCTGCTAAATGGATGCATACGCATGCGCTGCTGCAGGCGCTGGCTCAGGCCGCTAAGGATTTCCATACGAGCGTGTTGTGTCTTCGGCCATAAAGTTTCCCACTGGCGGCTAATCAGGGCATCCAGAATCGCCAGCCCTTCATTCAGGCCAGCTAATCCAGACAGGTGAGTACGGGCAAGGGTGTACCGGGCTGCTGTCTGCAACTCCACACCGTTCTGTTCAAACATTGAGAGACAGAGTCTTTGGACATATTGCCAGTTCACATCAGGGCGAGCAGGATGTGTAAGCTTACTGAGTTCATCGCGAAGGGCGGCATAATCTGGCAGCGTACGCGGGTCGCCGCCGGTTTTTAACGTTATATGTTTGGTCATTCTGCAGGGCCTGCATATCCGTGTCGGTTAATATCGTCAGTTGATGTGTAAAGCAATTTTGCGTGTAGAAACGCAATGACTAATAAAGGAATGAATGTTATTGCTAGGGCAACAGCGCTAAAATCAGACCGAAAAAAACACCTTCATCAAATAGTTGTCCTGACTGAGGTGATGTATCAGGGGGAGTAAAGATCCAGTCATATACACTCCCCACCCGCATGAACAGGCGTCCTTGAGAAATCGAGCTGTACCCGGAAAAAAAAGTCACCTCGACACAGCCTGCAACTCCCTGTCCATACAGGAATATCGGCATAAACTTAACCGCCCGGTTACCATAACGCAGGACGATACCGGAAATATCAAAAGCCCCACCCTCCACCAGCAGGTCCGGAACATATACCGCCAGTGCCTCTGCATTCAGTCCGGTATCTGTCAGCCACGCGTCCATTTGATCCTGAAGCTGAGCCATTCGCTGGCGAAACGCTGCAATATCTGCCTGACTCTTGCTAACTGCGGGAACAGGTGAAGGTTGTCGCGCCTGCAGCTTCTTCAGGAACTGTGATTTTACTGACATGGTGTTATCTGACCTTATATACGGGGTGTTGTGTCGAGATACTGCTGTTGCCTGAGATGCCGCAACAGGACCCGTCCTTCGGGCATAAACTCAGTCCCGTAGCGCACCAGGCCAATCCCTTTAAGTTCAGCGTCAATGGCATAGCGCAGCTCGCCGGGAATGTTCTGATCCAGCAGAACAACGTCTATTTTTTTCAGGCGTGGCTCATATTTGAGCAGAACGGCAGACAATGTGCCCATGAGCTCATGAGCCGTTCCGGGCATGCCCTGCAGGATTTTCGTCATGTCGGGCAGCCCGTAATCAGGCAGATGCGCCAGCGTGCCGGCGCGACAGTTGAGAACGCGCTGCATATTGTCCAGAACCGAAAGGATGACCTGATTTTCTTCACTGACCTGATGCAGATCGAACCCACCGGTAAAATTGCCAAATAGCGTCTCGTACAGCGAGGAACGGGGCGTCTCATTCATCTTTCAGTGCCTGCATGGTCAGCTGGTTGTTCCCCGCCTCAATGACGCGTGCCTTATCCGGCTCAAGGTCATCCCGACTCATTACTACACGCCAGGTATTGTTCTCCTGGTCCGGTGACATAAACATCCCGGCCACCGCCACGTACTGCGCATTTTCCTCCATTGGCATATCGACCGTGACCGCCCCGCCCGGCTGCAGGAGGATATCTTTCTCCACCAGCAGGTCTGCTTTGATGACCTGACTGTCCTCTTTAAACAGTGACGGATAGTCAGTACTGTCGAACGTTTTGCGATTCTTAAGCTGGTAGATGCGCACCACCGTCGACAGTGCCACGCCGCCAGCATTGCTGTTAACGGCCTCACGGGCTCGAATATCCAGATGCAGGGTCTTTATCTGCTTATAAAAAATCGATTTGGTCACAGCAACGGTGCCATCTGTTACTTTTTGAGTCAGCCCACAGCCAGCCAGCATCAAGGTGATACCAGCGGCCAGCGCAGCCAGAGGAAATTTACCAGCGGTAATCGCCATCTTCATCGGTCTCCCTGCGGTGAATATTTTCCTGTACCCGCTCATAGCGGCCAAGATTGATGGTTATGGTTTTGGAGTGCGTGACGGTGTTCGCTGCATTCAGCGGCCGCATCACTGCGGTGCGGCCCAGTTGCACTGCGCCAGCGTTGGGTTTACTTCTCATTGTCGCGTCCGGCAGCAGGCTACGGTCGACACACAGCTGCAGGCGGACATCGAGGCGGGAGCCAAGATAGACATGCAGCAGCGTCATCAGGTCCGTATGGAGCTCCCCGCCCGGTAACCAGCTCAGCACTTCAGTTGAGTCAGTGGTTGTCAGGCGCATCAGTACCTGGCTGTTTACGTCGGTGGCATAGTTACCCATCACCGGAAGGTTTGTCAGGGTGACTGGCTGGCTGACGCTCATGATCAAAGGTTTCTTCAGAGGCACGCGGCGTTTGTCATGGTGCCAGATTTTCGCCTGCGTGTTGGGTGCCAGCAGGCGCACTAGCGAGGCCATGCCTTCTGCGGTACGCCCCGGCAGTAACATGACCGGCAGCAGTGCCAGAAAGCGCGAAGCCGGGGTCGCGATACAGTCCGTGCAGCCGTTAATCCCGAGCCCGGCCAGTCCCAGCAGGTACTGCGAGGTTTTGTCCTTACCGCCTTCTTCGAAAGTCGCCGGGTATGAATATTTACGCCAGATACGGTAGTACTGAGCAATCAGCCGGTGGTTGAAGATATCGAGGAAATCCGCGGTGGCCTCATACCCTTCCCGGCGCTGGGTGATGTCATCAATATAGTGCGTTGGCAGCGGGGACTCCACGCCGTAGAGCCCCATAAAGGTGATGCGTACCGTCGGCGGCAGATGCGAATGCTCAGACGGCTCAATCCCTTTGACTTCAGATGCCGGAAAGCCCATTCCTGGGTGTGGCCGAAAACGTACCGGTTCATGACGTACCTGCCAGATACTGCCCGTAACCGGTTTGTCCGGCTGGCTCTGCTCCAGCAGCTGGCAGAAGCGGTAAAAGTTGATATATGGCAGCCGGTCCCCCAGTTGCGCTATCAGCCTGGCAGACGCGGACTGTGATTCTCTTTCCACCGGATGCATTTTCCTTCTGGCTGAACAATGAGGGTGAGCTGGTTAAACTGGTTCATATCGGCATACAGCGCAAAGAACCGGTTAAGCATTTCACCAAAGAGGTGAATATCGCCCTCACCGGTGAAGCCATTGCTGTCGAGGGTCACTTCGATATCCAGCCCCCGCAGCAGGTAACCCTGCTCAAAACGCTGCAGGCGGTGGTGCTCCACATGCTGAATCGCCTCCAGACGGCGGGTGTTCAATTCATCTTCCTGCCAGTTATAGAGTGCCAGCGTGCCGCGCAGCACTTCGGCGGTGCTCATCATGTTCAGGAAACCGGATCCCAGATGGCTCAGAACCCGCCAGTGAAAACGGTCTTCGGAAGGCGGATAGACTGGCAGCGTCGGTTTGCAGAGATTGCGCACTGAAAGTTGTGTACTGACCACCTGCTCACAGCGGTCAAGCAGCGTACTCTGTAGTGCACGGCGCGGCAGCTGGCCGTTGGTGCCGGTGATTTGCAGCGATACGGCTTCACGCTCAAACAGGCGGTCCTCCTCCCACTGGTGCCCCCCAAGGATAAGCAAGGTGTCATGCAGCCCGGTCACGCTGCGCTTCACGCGGGTGTGGTAGTAACGGGGGGGTGCATGACGGCGCATCATCCCGCCCTTGTGCCTGAAGCTGCTGAACGGCACATACTCTGCGTCACTGGTCCGGTTTGAGCCTGTCACCGAATCCACCGAATAAATCTCGGTGTGTCCGTCCTGCAGCCGTTTGGGGCGCAGCAGGTACTCACTCTCAAGCCCGGTAATGGTGAGGGGGTCAGCCTCCAGTGTGAACAGGTTAATCACCGGCACACAGTGCAGACGAACCGCGTCATTGGTGACCGGTAGGTCTGATGGCCACAGCGTACTGAACACGACTTCGATGTCGAAGTACTCTGCTCCCGCAGGCGGCGTAATCCCGTCCAGACCGTTGAGGTGGACGAACATAAACTTGTCGCGGAAAGTAAAGTACTCCAGTAGCAGTTGGTAGCCGCTGAAGGCAGTATCCCCCTTCGGCCACAGCCCATCTTCCTCCGCAAATCCTCCCGGCGAAAAGTACCCGTCCAGGCGAATACGGTCAGTCTGCCCGGGCAGACGCATATACAAGGCGGCTTGCCGCCTGGTCAGCATCAGGTGTAGCTGGCTGCTGACTGGCGCATCTGCGCCGAGATAGAGGCTCAGGTGGCTGAGGTCCGCATGGGACCAGTCCGCCTGCGTGCTGCAGACAAAACGCATCCGCAGCAGCGAGCGCCCGTCCGGCTCAGTGGTCATGGTCACCCCAGAGATATTCAGCGGGTTGAGCATTACATCACGGGTGGTACGGTAGCGACAGACCGTGTTTTTCGGACCCACCGGGCGGGAGTATACTTCCAGACCCGCGGGCATCAATTCCCCCATCTTAACAGTCTGAAGCGCAGGCGTGAACGCAACCACCGAGAGTGACGGAATGGTTCGCAGGTAGTGTGGCCAGAGCATACTGACCAGCCCTTCGGTCAGTTCCGGCAGGTCGTCGTCGATCTTCTCCCGCAGCCGTCCCATTGAGAAAGCAAAGCCTTCGAGCAGCCGTTCAACATACGGATCGGGTGTGCCGGCCTTATCCAGGTCGAGCATTGCTGCGCGATCGGGATGGGTTTGCGCGAACTCTTTCGCGGCTTCACGCAGGTAGCGCATTTCCGCGTCGTAATAACGCAGGGTCAAATCTTCCATTTATTTCTGTTCCTGTGGATTTAACCGCAAAGCACGGCGGCACGGGCTGGATCGACGGCGATCAGTCCGGCAAGTAACTGGTCCATTACCGGTGTAAGGCGGGCCTTTTCAGCCTCGCTGCGACCGGCTTTCAGACGCAGGAGTTTCAGATGGCGGGCCTGCACCTCAAACATCAGCTCAGGCTCCCAGTTACTGAGGGTCACTTCTCTTGCACGTTCACCCAGCTCAGCAAACAGGTGTACCGCCAGGTCATTTTTACCGTACTGCTCAGCAATGCGCCCCATCAGCAGACGCAACAGCCACTTCTGACGATCGGTGATCATGCCCGGCCGGGTCTGCAACCAGCCCAGCGCGGCATCCGGGCCTTCACTGTCGGCCAGCGCCACGGCTTCCGGCTCCAGCGCCAGAATGTCATCGTTACCGGCGGTGGCCGGGGCTAATGGCGTATCGTTGTCCCACCCACCAGTGGTATCAATCACGCTATTCTGGATCCAGTTCAGCGTCACTTCGTCCGCAAACGGTGTACCGTCACTGAACGCCAGTGTCTCCAGCCCGGACAGGCGAGACAGCAGCCCTTTCAGATCGGCCAAGACAATGTCGGCTAGCGTCTCCTGACCGGATTTCGTCAACGCCTGGTGGATGTACCACTGCAAATCCAGCCACAGGTGATTGGCTCCGCGGGAAAAGGTGCTGTCGGCCGTTTCCAGCATTTCAGCCCAGCTCTGCTGCAGGTAGAGACGTTTGAGTAACGCGCGCTGATCCGCCCTTGGCGGCTCGATGCGTGTACGCCCCTGCGCATCCGGGGCCGGGATGGCCCGCAGGGTGTCATGACGCAGGCTCTTCATCAGATGGTGTGCTGACAGCCAGCCATCTGGCTGCTCGCGCAGGTATTCGGTAAGGGTGCGGGCCTGGGTCAGCAAATCCTGACCGGACGAAATCCGCCCGATGACCGGGGCATCGCTGTGACTGGCAAACGACGGGGTTTCACTGGTGCTGGCGTTTTGCGGTACTACCGCATCCACGCCCCCCGCTTTCTGCAGGCGACTTTCAAGCGCACCGTAAAGCGCATTGAGTTCCGGACGGGTTTCATCCGGCTCATTCTCAATAAGCCGTGCTATCAGCAGCAGTGCACCGGTGGTTCGCATCGCATCGATCCTGACCACTTCCGGGTACAGGGAAAGCGAGTCGGTCATGCGCGATCCTGCCAGCCATTCCAGCGCCGCCTTTCGGCTGCGGTCACGTTGCGGGTGCAACTGTGACCCAAAGCGCTCCAGCAGACCGGCCAGTAGTTCAAGTCCTTCGGCCAGCCCCTGCTCGCCTTCCCGGTGTAGCTTCGCCCAGCAGTACCAGGTGGCCACACGGATATCTTTCGCAACGGTGGTTAAAATCTTTTCTGCATGCAGGCAAATAAGCTCGGTGTTAGCACCAGAGAGCTTATTAATTTCCTCGCGAATCTGCTGGAAGTCATCGTCATAGCCCGGGTCTTCGCCAGCGGACGATTGCTCGGACAGCGGCTGCAGCCAGCTGTCCCACTGCGCCACACGCTCACGGGTGGCGGCAAGCAAGGGCGCCTGCTCTGTCTGGCAGGCGCTGAGTAAGGTATTGAGCGTGCTCATCAGTACGCCTCCCCATTGTCACTGGCCGTATCTGTAGCTAGGTCTGAGGGTGCGATACCGGTGGTGCTGAAGATGGTTTCCGGGAGACGGAAGTTACGCAGCTTCAGCAGAGCCAGCGGGCCTTCGCCTGCTTCGGTTCGCAGGGTGTAATTAAGCGTGCGACCGTCCTGTGCCTTCCAGCTCAGGCTGAAGCTGCTGCTGACACCCGGGTAAGCACTGACCGCGGCTTTATCGAGCAGGCGGATCCAGCCCCAGGCACCTGGGATATCGGTGTACTGACGGGTTCCGGCCTGTGTGCTAATCCAGCTCAGGTTCGCACCCGGAGCCTCAGTATCTGCAGGCCAGGTGAAGCGCTTCCACGCCGGCAGCTGGTTCACATAGGTCAGCTTCTGGCTGTCGATAATCATGTCGGTCTGCATTACGCCATCGGCAGTGCCCGGACGCAGTTCGAAGTTCATGCCGGCGTTGCCTTCGGTGAAGGCCACATCCGAGATATAACTCAGGGTGTTGATAGCATTGAGGAAGGCAGGATTAAACACCAGGCCCTGCGAGTTGATGCTGTCCGGTACCCAGTGATTGCCCTCTTTGTGCAGCACGCCTTTGAGGCGGGTCTGCAGGAACTGGGCGATACGCCCGGAATCTGCGTTGAGGTATTTGGCGAGCAGCGGCAGGGAGACATCACTGCTGGAATTACTGAAAGGATAGCGGCCACCAAAAGCACTGTTCCACTCAGCGACCACCGCCTGCTGCCACTGGGCATTAAGGCTGTCGGCCGCCGGGGTCAGCACCTGCTGCCAGGCCTGCTCCATCGGATTCACAAACACCGTGCGCCCAAAGCCGCTCCACTCCTGCCCGAGCCCTGCAGCAATCAGGCTGCCGTAGTCGCGGGTTTCGGTCAGATCAACGGCCTTGCCCTGGAATACGGTCTGGGCAATGGTCTGGGTCATGGCCTGCGGGTCAGCAGCATTGGTCACCTGCTGCAGGCGCAGACGCACCTGGGTTACGCGGGTCAGGAACGACTGCAGACTCAACTCCTGTGCACCCGTGCGGTTCTTGTCCATCAGCGCCAGCACCGGACCAAAGGTCGCATCCAGCGGGCCATGAACCCCGGCACTCTGGTCAATGGCATCTTTGTTATCACCCCCGAGCAGGTTTTTGGCCGATTTCACCAGCGAGTCTGAAATCGCTTCCCCGGTCTGAGCGGTGCGGCCCTGCACATTCAGGGTGTTCATCAGAGCCACCAGAGGTGACTGGCGCACGTCGGCCATCAGGGTCAGTTGGTCAATCGAATCCGACAGCGTCATGGCCCGGCGAAGCCGCAGGCTGTTAAGAAACTCCAGCCAGGCCCCGCCAAAGTCAGCGAAGTAGCGTTCCGTCAGGCGTTTTTTCAGCGCTTCCGGCGAGGTCTCGTCCTGTTTATTCACCTGACGCCTGCTGTCAGTCAGCACCCAGTCGAGCTCGTCCCGGCGTGCCTTCATCACCTTTTCTATAGCAGGTTGCACGGCCTGCTCCCAGGCCTGGCGGGTGAACATGCCGGGCACGACTTCCGTGGTGCTGAACAGACGGGATGCATCGGTATCCCCGGTCATGTCCTCCAGACGCATATCCACATACAGATGTGCCACCTGGGAGAGCATCTTCTGGTACAGGGTCGATTCACTGTTACGTACGCCCATCAGACGAACCAACAGGGAACGCGCCTGGCTGACCATGCTTTCATCAGCACGGAGCTTCCACTCTGGATGCGCAACCAGCTGTGCGCCATAGAACGACAGCAGTGAAGGCGCCACACCCTGCCAGACACCGTCTTTCACACCATCACGTTTTGGCCAGTCGTGCAGCAGCACCGAGCTGAACCAGGCCGCATCCATATGTTCCGGACGGGTAAGCATCAGGTAGAGTTTGAGCTGGTCATAGGTAGCTTTAGCCATCTGCTCACGCAGCGGGCTGCCCGGCGGCAGCGCGTTAAACGCACTGATCTGCTTCTGCAGGTGGTCTGCGGCCGCATCCCGCAACAATGGCAGTGCGCTGTCGCGGTAACATGGCCAAAGTGCGGTCAGCAGGGCATTATTCTGACTCAGCCCGACCTGCTCATACCATGGCACGCCGTGCTCAGCACGGTACTGCAGACGGGCCAGCGTTTTCTGGAGTTCAGACAGCGTGTGCAGGCGCTGCTCCAGCGGCTGGTTCTGTCGGGCGGCAAGTGCTGCCTGGGCATTCGCGCCGTCAATCTGGCTGCGGTTGGTGACATAGGCAATGCTCATCCACGCAGCCCAGCCCACCATCGCCAGGGCGACAACAGAGGTCATCGCTTTACGCCACGGGATGCCTGGCTTGCGCGGACGCAGAGCCGCCGGGAGCGCCCGGATCGAGTCCGGCAGTACATCCCAGCGCTTATCCATGCCCCAGTGGTGCGGCACGGCACGTTCGGCACCGGCAGAGGGCTGACTGAACACCACACCGGCCAGCGGCAGCGGGCGGTAGGGATTGAGCATCACCGACAGTGGTGCGGTCACGCTTTGTGGCTCACGAATAAGCTGGTCGGCAAGCGTCAGCAGGAAGTTATGTTTCACCTCGCCGCAGGTCTGCTGCAGACCCTGCGAGATCAAATCCAGCGTCAGGGCAGAGAGTTGTTCTGCCAGCCCTTCGGTGCGACACCCGACAGGTAACAGGCAGCCGGTCGCCTGCGTAATGCGTCCCTCCGGCTGACCGGCGCGCGGGTGCAGGGACCAGACATACAGCGGGAGTTTCCAGCCAAGCGTTTCCATACGCACACTGATGGCGTGAGACAGGGCATCCATGGTGCTTTCAGACGGCACCAGCAATGGCGGCTCCAGCCCTGGTGCTGAGAGCTGGTCAAAGGCCGAATTGACCCACACCAGGCCATCCACCGGACGGCGACGCAGCTTACGCAGCGCGGTCAGCCAGGCACTGTCTGCCAGGGTATTGAGGTCACCGCCCCACAGTAACAACGTGCCGCGGTCTTCCTGCCAGAGCTGAGTCGTGAGCCCTGGGGTCAGTTTTTCCACCTCTTCGGCGGTACCGGTTATCAGCAGAATGCGTGTTTTACGCCCCCAGCGACGACCGTAGAGGTTACGCATGGCTTCACGGAGGGTATTGACGGTGACATTACGCGGCTCGGTCTGTTCAACGCGGCCTTCATCGGCTGGCAGAACATTCTTTCGCTTAGACTGGAAACGATGCCAGCCCTGTTTAATGGCGAGCGTAATGGTTTTGCCGTGGCGGAACAGCATCAATAAAATCAGGGCTCCGGCAATGACCAGCCCTTTAAGTAACGGGGTATGCAGCCCCATCTGATCACCATAGTGCCAGATGCCCCAGGCAATCCCGCCCGCTAAAAGCGCGGAGAACCCCAGTTTTCCCCATCCTCCGCGCCATGCTGAATCATCCGTGGTCATCGTTTCGGTTCCCTGTTTGCACTGTATTAATAAATTTCTGCTCACCATCTGTAGAAAGCATCAGACAGTCTGCTTTTTGTATGTTCACGATATCGCTGGCGACTGCGGCCATTATCCATGGAGAAAAGGGGCCGCTGAGCCCGGCATATTTTTCCAGCCAGTGGAGTTGTTCAGGTTTCCAGTAACCGTCATAATCTTGTGCCGCTGCAAGTAAATCAGAAAATGCATCACCCCACTCCACGCTGTCGCCGACAATACTGGCGGTGGCACAAGCCTGAGTCTGGGTCGAGAAAAATGTATCCAGTGACTTTTCTGAAATCGCCATGTCAAGTGCCATTGGACGCAAAATACGGGCGTGAAAGGAGAGATTATATTTTGTGGCGACATCATCGGAGGTCAGCAACAGGGCTGCCAGCACATCACTGTACGTATCCCGCCCCTGTGTCTGGTGAATCAGGATCAAATCCACATCCAGCGTCGGTGATTTAATTCGCGCATCCAGTGAGAGGAAGGTCTTTGACGTAAGTATCGTCAACTGTGGAACAGGGCGATCCAGAATGGCTGTCTGCCAGGCCTGAGCAAATGCATCCTGCAATACCAGTATGTCATCGTGAGAATCTGTCAGTAGCGTGACAGCTGGTACTAAATCTAAAGGCAAATTTGCCAGTACATGACTTAACCCGGCCAACAGAACTGAAAAATGTGTCTCATGATCTTGCAGACAAATTCGTTGGGTCAGAGATGTGCTCTGCTCAAGCGTAGACGGGGCTGCAATAAAATTTTGAGGTGTCAGATTTGCAGGCAGCATTACACCACTATGTAATACTGCGATATTGCGTCCAGACCACTCCATCCACTGTTGTTGCGCATACTCTGCCTCATTGGTTTCAAATTCGTGTCTGTCAAATGCATTGTTATAGAGCCAGCCACGCAGACACAGAAAGAAAAACCAGACAACTGCAGGGCACGCAGTGACAACCCAAAGATTAAATGTTTGAAATGGGCCTGCCAGTTTATTGGCATGCAGGACAAACAGCAGTACACAACCGACAAGCGCGAAAATCCCCAACATCATCCACAGGAGGAATGAAGGTTCTTCAGGCCTAGTCGATATTGTTGATTTCTGACGCTCCCAGCTCATTACTTATCCTATTACACAATCCGGTGCACTGGAGATCACCTGACAACCACACTCACAGTGGCAACCATCCACAACCACGGCTTTGCCGTCAGAGGTCCATTCAGGCGATCCTTCAATAATGGCATTAATGCCATGCCCCTCTTTTGGGCAGCTGACTTTATCGCCTACGAGGGCAACCTTCTTGCCATTTACTACCATTGTTGATGAGGCAGAAATAACCTGTCCGCCATGCGTGGTTTTATCACCAATCAATACAAAACCTTTAGACATCCGAAACTCCATTTTTTGATTTCCGCATATTTATTTTTTATGCAGGTAAAACATTATTTCTCGGCTTTAATTTCTTTTAACTTATCACACGCATTCGAATCACCTTCCGAGCAGCTTTTTTGGAATAGCGTGATAGCCTTATTTTTATTTTTGGTTACTCCTTTACCATCAAAATACATCGTGCCCAAATGATTCATGGCTGAAGGATCGCCTTGTTTAACTGCAAGCTCAAGAAAAATTTTGGCTTTATCATAATCTACAGCGACGCCCTTACCACTAAGGTATGCGTAACCTAAATACATCTGAGCTTTAGCACTGTTGTTCTTCGCAGCCTTCTCATACCAATAATTGGCCTTTTCGTAACTCTGAGAAGTTTCTTCGCCAGAATAATACATATCACCTAAATCGACCTGAGCATCCGTGTTTCCGAGTTCAGCAGCGATCTGATAGAGTTCAAATGCTTTTTTCATATCCTTCGGAACACCCATGCCCAGACGATACATATTGGCCATTGAGTTTGCATCGTCTGCTTTAGTCGATGATGTTGGGTCTAAATTGACAGTTTCAGAAAAACATGGGAGGGAGATAAAAAACAACAACAAGTAGGAAGCTAGTTTCATACAAAAACCTTCAATTTTTTAATTCAAAGAATCAATAACTCATATTGAAATTCATCAGTTATTAAATTACCACTTCCCATAGGGATATTCTTTGCCTTTTATAAACTCTTTAGTTGCATTGCTATATCCATAGGAAAAATCACTTTCCGTAACGCCTTTGCACATACTCAGCTCATTACCGGAAACAGTTGTGATTTCTGTACCTGTTTGTTCAAGATTAGGTCTACCATTGTTTTTTAACCAAACCCTGACTTTTCCTTCAGGTGCCAGACCAATCACCATATATTGAAAATAATAAGTTTCCTGAGGACTGTAGTTACTGGGTTCCGTAGTAAGCATTTTATTCTTAGTTTCAGATGAGAACACTAATGTGGTTTCATAAACCATTTTGTCAATAATTGAATCCCAGCAAAATTGTATAACTTGCGGGGGGGAGGATGCTTTATTAAAAGGCGAAGTTCCCTTTCCGGCATGCTGGCTCCATGTCCCCACACTTTGCCCTTGTGGCTGGTCTATTGTTCTAAAAACCTTTCCATACCCGTTGACATCAATAAGCTTTACAAGTGTCACCTGAGCAGGTAGTGCTTTAGGTGTCGAAAAGGTAAAGTACCACTCATCAAAAGGGGCTTTAATCTTCCCTTGCTGGTCATTAGCCGAACTGATATTGCAGCTCACCAAAAAAGAAAATGATAAGAGTATCGTAATTAATCTCATGCTTTTTCTCCTTTCATATTCCATACAGCACGGGTCCAACCGAAGTTTGGTCGATTAATAAAGCCAAACACTTCTGTCGCTTTTACTGCTCCATATATTTTTTCAACATGCTTGCCATCAAGCCATACCGTTTTAAACTCAACGGGATTCCAGTTTGCTGAGCAGTGTATGTATTTTCCAATAACTTGAATTTCCGATGAAGTATAAGATGCTGGAACACTGCCACTTCTGACAGCTTTTCCTTGATCTATTGCCTTTTGACTCAATTCTTCGAGCTCTGGAGGCAAACGGAGTTTTTCATTTGTCGGTTCAATTTCTTTCATGTCAACCCCCGCCTCAAGAGCAGAATCAAGCATTACCCTTAAGCTGACCTTACTCCAGTCATTGGGAACGACTCGTTTAAGCGTTACAGCCGCGCCGACACGCTTTTCTGTGATCTCCTGGCGCCGCTTCTCATGGTTAACCAGATAGTCATACCAAGTTTCAGTTTTTACTTCTCCACTCGCCATTACTGGGCTTAGGTTAGGAAATGTCCTCAAATCAGGTGTTTCAGCTGCAGTTTGTCGATAAACGTCCGTAATTTCTGAAGGAACACTGTCCCTGACTGTTTCATTTTTCGGCTTAGTTAAAAAATAATATTCCTGCTCTTTGGGATTATAACCACCACCAATATCGGAATGCACTCCTGGGAGGGTCAACTCTGGCCAGGATTCTTTTATACTATTCAGGCTAAAGTTATATCGACACTCGTGCATTGCTGCAATCTGGAAAACCTTCTGTGCAATATCGGGGGGTAAATCCAGATCCACTCCCGGGTTTATGGCATCATGCGGGTCAAGCCCAACGGCACAAACGGTGTCAAACAAACCAATAAACCTCACTTCACCAGCAGGCTTACCATGCTGATTTCGGCCATCAAGCCCCTTAGTGATTGCCTGCTGTATCGCTTTATCATTATTTCTGATGCGATTTGCAAAATGACGGGCTGCTGCTGCCCCCCGACTGAAACCGAATATATCGAACTGGATTTTCTCTATTGCGTTTGTTATGCCATTTCCTTCACCCAGCAGCGTTCGAATTTCATTTGTAATTTGAGAAACACCTTCATCGGTTTTATCAACTACACCTTCTGATAAAGTCCCTGTCCCCATCGCAACCAGGCTGTCTTCTTTCCCTTTTTGAGTGCCAATACCCTGAACATAAACTGCCCGCTGAAATTGATATTTATCTTCAACGATTTCATCATCAATGGAATAAAGAGTGTTCAGCCAATGAATGTTTGAATAGTACCCCATATAGCTGTTGGAACCATCAGTACTCATTCCCAGTTTTTTGGTACAAAGTTCAAGATCTTCTTTTTTGAGGCCAACATCAAGGTGAGTGCAACTTTTTAACAAACGTTCATCTGTATTGAAAACATTGTTCCCTGTACCATCAAAGAACATCCCGATCGTGATGGTAATGCCTGGAACAGGCTTTCGTTTACAAACAATTGTTTTTTCCGAAATGTTTACATTAGTAAAGTGTTCACAGTCGCTGGCTTCCCATGCATGGTAATTAGTCATGATTTTTTGCTCCCTGCAGTTGAGTTACCGGTTCCTAGTATTTCAATATTTAACTTACCCGGCATTGAAGTGTAGATAGGCATTGTTTTGCCATTTTCATCCGAGATACCTGAAAATACCTTGCCCTCGGCTGTAGTAACCTTGTATTCGGTCTTAGGAATAATGCTCCCACTCTCATCATTGAGAGCATAAACACCGCCATAACCTTTAGGGAATTCATGTGGAGGTGAACTTACAGTTGCTGGTCCCATTTTCTGCACATTGGCACATTTCAACAGGATATTGCCTCCACAGCCTAGAATAATATTCTTACCCTGCAACTGGATGAACGACCCATCCAGATTTTTCAGCACGACATCTTTCGCAGCCGTGATTTCTACCCCTCCATCGGTGCTGGTTACGTTCACATCCTTTTTGGCTATCGCATCAAGCGCATCATCCTGAGCCTGAATTTCTACCTTTCCCTTAGCCGCAAAGAGTTTCATCCCAGCCTTACGGGCCAGCATACTCACGGCTTCGCCCGCTGCCACGGTAAAACGCTTAAGTGCACTGATGTCAGTGTTTTGTTGTGACATAATCCCGACACTGGCGCTTCCCGAGGCGATACGCACTGCCTGTGGACTGGTGATGCTCACCCCTTCAGGTGCATTTAACACCATCCCTGGCTGCGCAAGATCTTTGAGGGCATCAGTCAACTTCACCTGGCTCTGAATATCAGCGGGTAGCGCCTGTGCGGTTTCAGCGGCATCTGACATGCTTCGGGCAATACTCAGGGCATTCTCAAGCTGGGCAATCGCCTCCTGCATGGATAGCATCTTGTCCCCGGCAAACGGTTGTTTATCTGCAGTGATAAACACCCCGGCTCCGCCCCGAATGGAAACATACCGATCGGTACGCAACTCCGCACCTTCACCGCGTAGTTCGCGGGAAGCATCCACGTTGTGACCTAAATTGAGTTGGGTTTTGCCGCCATACTCCGTGCTGATCTTGACGTGCTCTTCGCCGCGCTTGTCCTCCATCCGCAGCTTGTTCAGGCCCGCGGTCCTGACTACGTTACGCGTGCTGTTGGCCTCAGTGACGTGGTCAACGTGGCGGGAGTCGTGGAGTGCATGAGCAATATACGGACGATCCGGATCGCCTTCATGGAAGGCAATGGCGACTTCAGTACCCTGTATCAGCGGAAAGTGAAAACCGTATTTGTCACCCCCATAAGGTTTGGCAAAACGCACTGGCATGCTTTCCATGCCCTGTTTTTTGTCATCACGGTCGGCATCAAACTTCACCCGGTACATGCCGGATGCATCCTGCCAGGCGTAAATGTCGTTATCTTTGGCACTGGTCACACGCGCCATCAGCGTACCGCTGACCACCGGGCGCTTTTTGGCGGAAGGACGCCAGCAGCGGTTCTCGTAGTACGGCATCCCCTCCCACATTACGATCAAGGCATCTTTGCGACTCGCTATATAGCCCGTGCGGGTAACGATAATGCCGTTGTCCGTTTCTGATGGCAGTGTCGGCGGCACTACACGTTCACTGATGGTCAGCACCTGGGCCGGAGAAAGCAGGGCATCATTACTGCAGCCGCTGATAGTCGTCTGTCCTGACAGAAAACGCTCGTGTTCAAGACGAGCCCAGAAGTTGCCAGTTTCTGCTGAAGGTGTGATTTTATCGCCACGTTCAAGATGACGCGGCAGATAGTGATAAACCTCACCGTAGGTAACACCGTCACCCTCTCCACGGGTCATATCCGCCGGTACAGAGGCCAGGACATTCTGGGCTTCACGGTGATTGTAATCACTGGCGGTAACATTACGCTCAACCACGTTCTGTCGGACGTTAACCCCCCAGACCGAGTCAGCAGCATTATCACTCATCCCTGACGGGCTGCTGAGCGGCAGAGACTTACCGAACGTCCATGCGCTCTGCTTGTCTGCGAAATGCACCACTTCAGTCTGGGTGTCAGGTTGCAGGGTGAAGAAGTAGAAAATCCCCACTTCGGCCAGCAAACGCTCAATGAACGCGAGGTCACTTTCCTTGTACTGGTTGATCTGCTCGCGTTTTGGATAGTCGGCTTTGAGAGTGAACTCATACTCCCAGCCTTTCAGGCCATGCTCCTGCAATACTTCAGTGACGACTTCCGGTACCGACTTATTGACGAAAAAACGGTGGGTACGGAATTGCTTGCGCAGCAAAGACAGGAACGGCTCAATAATAATCTGGTACATCGCCTGGTCACGTGAGCCACTGATACGCTTAAAATGCGTCACCACACCATGCACCACTTTCTGCCCGGTCAACCCCATCAGAGGCCCGGTTCCCATTGTCAGCGTGGCAGGTTTGGTCAACAGTTGCGCCGAACTGATATTCTGATCGCTGCTGGTAAAGATAACTTCGTAGTAGTAGAGCTCACTCATGAACTCCTTACCGTTAAACTCTTCCACGTCCAGTGAAGCTGTGCAGGACGGAATATCCAGGCGGTAGCGGTTCAGCCCGCCTTCAGTTAGCGCAGACAGGGTATTCTTCAGCGTATCTGTCAGACTCATGATATTGACTCCATGGGATAACCTGCAGTCCATGACTTTCTTGCCGACGGGCAAGTAACAGGTTTAATCAGGGGTACTCAGCGAGTACGAAAAAGAGTGATTGCAGCTCCTGCCCCAAGGGCGCAGGCAAGGGTTTTAACCAGCAATACGGTCATTTCAAAATTGTTCATGCCGTATTCACCGTCACCGCTGATGGAAATAAAGCGCTTAACAAATGTGTAAAAATACGTATCCGGAAGAAACAGAATTCCCACAATCATTAAAGTTAAAAAGATAAAAACCTTCATGACGTTATTCCGGGATACTATTCAGAAATTTCAATTGAACCATAAGGCCTTGATATTTCGCGATCGGTCAAAGGAAAGTTATATACCTGGGTTTTATTAACACCTATTCCAACAACAAAATTCCGGGGTTCATCTTTGTTACTTGCTGAATGAAGCACGAATTCAACAATATATTTATTACCATCCATGAAACAGTGGTAAGACGGAGGAATGCACAATGCACCATCAACAATCTTAAGTCCTGGCGAGAAGTTGAATTTTTTCTCTTTAGGCAGCGTTCCCCGAAGATTGATCCCCATGTCTGCAGGCTGATAATCTCGCGCATCATTAATACTCATGCAGACGTCATTACCCTGCCTGCTCACCTGCGCAGTTTCATCCAGGCTCATTCTGTCGCCAGGCCCCGGGCACCCTGTCAGGACTACCGAAGACATGCCTAATGAAACGATAAAGATAATTTTTCGAAAATGGCTCACGCTTACCATGGAAAACCTCTCAGAGAATTTTTATACCCTTCGCGTATTACTGCCTCAGACGTGTCACCATCAAGCGTAATATCGGGATATTTTTTATTTTCAAGGTGCCACCAGATTTCATAGCCAAATGTCTGTAAAACAAAATTATCGGCAATAATCTGTGCCTGCTGCTCCATCGGATAGTCACTCACCAGGCGGCCATCAAGCGTATAGCGATAGCTGACAAGCCAGCTCACAAGCCCTCTTCCAATAACATTCTTTTCACGCTGCCAGACATGACTCATTTCGTGAATAAACATATGTTGAAGCGAATACGTCGACTGTGAAAAATCATCCCGGTACTGATTAATGAAATATATTTCACCATTTGGCGTCATTGCCGTATTGGCATCCTGTGCATTAAACGGCAGATAACTGCCATGATGAATTTTCACCTTCTCGTAATCGATCCGGTTGCCGAATACCGTTCTGGCTAAGGCGATTTCCCCGGTAGTCAGTTTTCTGACGGAATCATCGTCCTGCTTCTTGTCGTCCTTCTTTTTCTTCTTCCCGGCATCATGAATGGTCATTCCCTGCCTCCGGATTAGCGTTCAGCCGCGTCTGAAAATTCAAGCCCAATCCCTTCCTCATCGCTCCAGCCGAGCGTCAGGGAGTGTGGTTTCTGTTTCGCGGCCATGTGGGTCAGCAGCTGCTGACTCAGCACCGGCAGAATTTGTTGATTGAGCAGGCTGTCAACGTTGCGCGCGCCGGTATCCGGCAGCAGGCAGGCGGTGGTCAGCGCGTCGTAGAGGCTCTCGTCAATCTGCGTGGTCAGGCCGTAGTGGCGGTTCAGACGTTTACTGACCTGTGCGAGCTTCATTTCCACGATGGTGCGCATGGCCGCCTCGGCCAGCGGGCGGTAAATCACGGTCTGGAAGCGTGCCAGCAGCGCGGGCTGGAAGTGGTCACGTAAAATCGGGCGCAGCAGTTCCTGCAGGTCGCCTTCGGTTGCTTCCGGCTGTTCATCCAGTAGCTGCATCAGATGGTCACTGCCGAGGTTCGAGGTCATCAGGATGACCGTGTTACGGAAGTCGATCTCACGCCCTTCTCCGTCGCGCATAAAGCCGCGGTCAAAGACCTGATAAAACAGATTCATGACGTCGCGGTGGGCTTTTTCCACCTCATCCAGCAGCACCACGCTGTACGGACGCTTGCGCACGGCTTCGGTGAGAATGCCGCCCTGGCCGTAACCGACGTAGCCCGGAGGCGAGCCTTTCAGCTGCGACACGGTGTGCGGCTCCTGGTATTCGGACAGGTTGATGGTGATCAGCGATTTTTCGCCGCCGTACATCACATCGGCCAGCGCCAGCGCGGTTTCGGTTTTCCCCACGCCGCTTGGGCCAACCAGCAGGAACACGCCCTGTGGGCCGTTCTCTGATGTCAGCCCGGTCTTCGCGGCACGCAGGCGCTGAGCGATGGCAACGAGTGCCACATCCTGCCCGACCACGCGTTTGCCGATTTCATTTTCCAGCGTCAGCAGTTCGGTCTGTTCGTCTTTCATCAGGGAAGAGAGCGGTACGCCGGTCCAGTCGGCAATCACGTTGGCAACCGTGCGGGTGTCGACATCCACCTGAACCAGCACGTCGCCCTGCTGTGCCTGTTCGAGCTGCTGCTGCAGGTCGGAAATCTCAGCCTGCTGGCTGATATCCTGGCGGCTGGCCATCAGTTGCTGTGCAATCTCTTTTTCAGCGCTGAAACGGCTTTCCTGCTGCTGCAGGATAGCTTCCAGTGTATTGCGCTGCTGTTCAATGACGCTCAGACGATCGCTGTGTCCGGTGCAACCCGCGGCAATGTCTTCTAGCAGCGCCTGCTCTTCCAGTTCCAGTGCGGTCAGCTGTGCTTTCAGACGCACAATTTGTTCCGGCACTGTATCGATGCTCATGCGCACGCGCGCGGCGGCGGTGTCCAGCAGGTCCACGGCCTTGTCCGGCAGCTGGCGGCCAGTCAGGTAGCGACGCGACAGGGTGACTGCGGCACGGACCGCATCATCGGTGATATGGACGTTATGGTGTTCCGCGTAGCGGGATTTAAGGCCCCTGAGCATCAGACACGCCGTGTCGTCATCCGGCTCGTCCACCTTCACCATCTGGAAGCGACGCTCGAGTGCGGCATCGCGCTCGAAGTACTGTTTGTATTCGGACCAGGTCGTGGCGGCAATTGTACGCAGCTCACCACGTGCCAGGGCAGGTTTCAGCAGGTTGGCCGCATCCGCGCCCCCCGCCTGATTGCCTGCGCCGATGATGGTGTGCGCTTCGTCGATAAACAGCAAAATCGGCACCGGGGACTGCTGCACCGCATCGATGACGTTTTTCAGGCGCTGTTCAAATTCGCCTTTGACACCGGCGCCCGCCTGCAGCAGACCGAGGTCGAGAGTACGCAGGATGACAGGTTTGAGGGATTCAGGAACGTTGCCTTCGGCAATACGTAGCGCCAGGCCTTCGACCAGCGCGGTTTTACCGACACCCGGTTCACCGACCAGAATCGGGTTGTTTTTACGACGACGGGAGAGAATATCCACCATCTGGCGGATTTCCGTGTCGCGACCAAACACCGGGTCGATTTTGCCCTCTCTGGCTTTGACGGTGACGTCGAGGGTGAACTTATCCAGTGCGTTCTGCAGCGCCGGATTCAGTTCGCCTTCTTTCAGCTCTGCACCGACCGGACGGCCCACAAATTCCACTTCACCGCCGTGGCTCTGGGCCAGCTCTGCTTCCTGCTGCACGTCAGGGCGTTCGTCGGACTGTGCGTCCAGCAAAGAACGCAGGCGCTCCAGCTGGCTCTGACCAAGCGTCAGCAGCGGCCACAGACCATCGCTGCGCACCAGGTTCTGTTTTTCCACCAGGGCCATCAACAGGTGCTGGCTTCTGATGTGTTCTTCACCGTTCAGCGAGGCAATCAGCCAGGCTTCCTGCATCAGGGTCTGAATGGCATCAGACAACTGCGGACGGTGGCGTACCGAGCGCGGCTGCTTGTCCAGCCAGCCCAGCAAATCCTGCCAGATGGCGTCCATGTCCCACTCGTAACGGCGGGCCAGCACGGTCAGGTCACCTTCTCCCTGCTCCAGCAGTTTCAGCAGCCAGTGCTCCGGCAGAATTTCCGCATGGGCGCGGGTCTGACACAGAGAGGCCGCCCCTTCCATCGCGCGGGCGCAGTAAGGGTTCAGACGTCGAAGAAGAATTGCCGGGTTTTCCATGTTTGCTTGCTCACTGTTGAGGACCGTTCAGGCACGCTACCGCCCCTGGCCGTTACCGAGGCCCATAAGGTCTGATTTCCGAAATGTGATGTTTTTTGCTCAACGCCCGTACAGGCAGACGTTCAGCAAAACAAAAAAAGCGGACAGAGAAACTCTGCCCGCTCGTGACTTACGCGGTGGCGCGTTCGTTCCAGGAATCGGAATGAATGATGTTGCCGTCTTTGTAGGTCCAGGTGATTTTTTCGTAACGCAGTTCGATCTGCTCGAGGTGGTTGTGCTTCTCGAAAGAAGGATCCTTGATGTCGTGCATCACCGGATTCACTTTCACCACTTTTACGTTTTCCAGTTTAGTGTTGAAGTATTCAACTTCCTGGCCCGCGTCGTTGATCTTGTACCACTTAAATTCCGCAGACTTCAGGGTCTGACCGGTGGTCACAGCCTTGTAGAGGTACGGGCTGGAGGAGTCGATTTCCTTGGTGAACAGGAATGGGGTGTGGATACGGGTACCGGTCAGCTTGCCGGTGTTGTTATCGGTCGGGATGTACAGGTTATGCTCCTGCGCCACCACTTCAATGCTGCCTTCACGATCCTGAACGTCAACAGACCCTTTGATGTCCGCGCCGCCGTCGTCCTTCAGCCAAAGATAAACAGGAATTGCCATGTTAATTACTCCGTTTTATTTTCTGAGACGCCATCATCCTGCGATGGCGCCAGGTGTTTGCCGGGTATCTGACAGGCACTTGCCTGCGGTACCAGACTGATTTCGACACGGCGGTTAAGCGCACGCCCTTCCGGGGTGT
>OGYT01000298.1_pt1 | contig 39749 bp, 36 predicted proteins | sample 1576631 | NCBI WGS metagenome assembly OGYT01 (sample SAMEA3541588, study PRJEB24748) | human gut metagenome | biome: human gut; feature: human-associated habitat; material: faeces | place: China | collected 2012
ATAAATGCATCCGTGTTGACATCCTCTGTAAATGTTCATGCCGTTTGCGGCAGATAAAATTCCCTTTGCTTTGACCTTATGCATATAATCCTCCGCTTATTGTTTGGCATCGACAAACCACCTGTTTTCCTCCAAAAACAGGTATCGTTCTTTGCCGAGAATATGGCAGGTGTAGCGTATTCCCGCACCGCCTGCTTTGAGAGATGCCGCATACCGCACATCGGAAATTTTGTCAATGCGGTATCTCCTTCCGTCATCCCACACAATATATTCGGGGATAAGATCTCCGTCACAATCAAATGTGGCAGTAACTTTAACATACTTTTTCATAGCTTGTTACCTCCATTAAAATCAGAGAAACATCTTTAATTTTTTGCCTAAGATGCATCGTTATCATAAATATCCGACAGGATGAATTGTATGATCTTCCTTTGGATTAAAATCCGAAAGCTCCTTGTCATCAAGCAAAACGGCAGGGCGGACAGCATAATTGCCGAATCGCTTTTTTAATCTGTCAAGTGTTTTGTCAAGCTGTTCGTTCTGAATGAGTCGCTTTTCATCACGCAAAAGGCTCATCTGGTGCGGCTGATCATCGTGAATAAAATCCGTAACGCTTACCCCGATACTTCTCAGCGGCTTTTCCATTTTATAGCTTTTTTTGAAAAGCTCAATAACCGTATTTGTTATATCCTTTGTAAGATTTGTGTGGATTTCCGTTGTGTGCTGTCGGTTAAATGACATCAGCTCGTTGTCACGAATCGTAATGCAAACCGTTTTTGCCATAAACCCCTGTTCACGCATTCTTCTGCAAACGCTGTCACACAAAACGAATATAACCTGTTTTACATCGTTAAAGGTTACCATATCTTTCGGCGTTGTGGTTGAGTTACCGATTGACTTTACCTCGCTGTTTTCGTTCATATGGGCAACAGGTGAAGAGTCATATCCGTTTGCAAAGCCGTAAATTAGGTCGCCCCATTTTCCAAGATATGACCGCAACAGTGTAACATCTGCGGTTGCGATATCTCCAATCGTATAAATGCCGATAGATTCAAGCTTTCTGCCTGTTGCTCTGCCAACATACAAAAGGTCTTTTGCAGGACAGTTCCACACAATATCCCTGTAATTTTTCCGTGTGATTTCCGTTATAGCGTCAGGCTTTTTATAGTCACTTCCGAATTTGGCAAAAATTTTATTAAAGCTGACTCCGATGCTTACGGTTATTCCGAGTTCCTGCTTTATACGGCGATTAATCTCGAGTGCAATCTCTTTGCCGTTCATATTCTTATTGTCGGTAACATCAAGCCATGCCTCGTCAAGTCCGAACGGCTCGATTTTGTCGGTGTATTCGCTGTAAATTCTCCTCGCCATTTTTGAAAATCGCTTGTACAAATCAAAGTGGGGAGGAACGGTTATGAGGTCGGGACATTTCTGCTTTGCCTGCCAGATTGCCTCACCTGTTTTTATATTATACTTCTTCGCAATCTCATTTTTAGCAAGAATAATTCCGTGCCGATTTTCCGCATCACCGCTCACGGCAACAGGTTTGTTCCTGATTTCGGGATGATGCAAACACTCAACGCTCGCATAAAATCCGTTGCAGTCGCTGTGAAGAATAACCCTGTCTTTTTTATATTTGCTTTTGTCAACGGCACAATTAATATTCACAACGCACCACCTCGAACATTTGTTTTTATTTAATTATAGAACAAGTGTTCTATAAAGTCAAGCGTAATTTAGTCGTGTATATTAAAAGTAATGATACCAATGATATTAAAAATATTTCTAAAATACGATTTTTCTTTAAAAAAAACATTGACATATACTTATATAGGTGATAAACTGGAACTAAGGTAGAATGGTTGTATTTAAAAATAGTTAATCAGGGACACAAATATAAATATTATAAAGGAGAAGAGTATGAAGAAAAAAATTAGAATAATTTCGTTGGTTTCATTATTGTTGTTGTCGATTTTTTCCACTCAAAGTGTATTGGCATCAGAGTCCGTAGATGATGAAAACGATAATGGTGGCTATATCGCAGATGATACAGAACGTTTGGAGGAATCATTCAGTTACGATGGTTATTCTTTAACTACAAAGTATGATCCAAGGGAAAGTAATCATTTAACAGATATAAGAAATCAAAGCGATGTCGGTATTTGTTGGATGTATGCCGCTGTTTCCACAGAAGAACAATTTATTGCAACACGGTACGGTAGAAAATTTGATGTTTCTGAATTGCATGGTGCAGTTGCTTTATCTGATTGTATTAAAAAAGAAAATAAAAATCAGACAGAGTCGGGTTATTATAACACAGGACCTGAAAGAGGTTCTACTCAGTCTGTTGCGGCGCAGTATTTGACAAATTGGAATACTCCGATTTTTTACAAGGACGTTTATAAGTGGCACGCAAATGTTAGTGAAGCAGAGTATCCATTGTCTATTTTTCAAATCCGTTATAATAGAGATCACAATTTAGTTGAAATAAAGGACAATGGTGATGCATTTACTGATTCAAAATCATTGTTTAATCTTACAGATTTTCGATATATTTCTAAAGATATAGATAATGTTAAATATGCCATTCAGAATTATGGTGCTGTTGGTGCGGGTATATTTTATAAGTCCAATATGGTGAAAAATGTAAATGGAAATGAACAAACTCTTAATAATTTGTCTGATGCTTATTTGAATCATGCTATAAGTATTGTTGGGTGGGATGATGATTTTTCAAAAGATAATTTTAGAAATGGTTATAAACCTAAAAGTAACGGTGCATGGTTGGTGAAGAATAGTTGGGGATATCAAGACATAAGAAGTGGATATATGTGGATTTCCTATGAGGATGCTACATTGAACGCAAAAAACAATCCGTTTGCAGTGACAACAGGAGTCCAACCTGCAGACGAAAGCGAATATATGCTCTCTTATGATTATTTACCAATAACAAACATGGTTAAACCAGAATATATTTTAAAAGATAGAGTGTTTTTGGCAAATGTATATGATGTGTCATCTTTTACTGATACTTATGAATGTATAAATAAGGTAATGCTTTATTTAAAAACTATTGATTGTACATACAATGTGAGAGTAATTCCTCTGCAAAATGGTTCTATTCCTAATAGTGTAAGTGATTATGAGGTTTTAGCATCCGGAATTTATAATGGAGAGGGATATTTAACTGTTCCTCTGAATAAACCATTTACTTTTTCCTCGGATGATAGATGTGCTGTAATTGTTGAGATAATACCTAACAGTAGCAATTCAAAAATTTATATTCCTTATGAGGGGGATTATAATGGAGCAAAAGGTATTTTAAGCGGAGAAAGCTATTATTGTATTGATAATGGCAAAAGTAGTTTGGAGTGGAAGGATGTAACAACAAATAAACTTTACGGAAATTTTTGTATTAGACCTGTATTAAAAGATACAGATAGTCAAAATTATTCTGTGTCGTTATCTCCGAGTTCTATAATAAATACAGATGAGGATGCTACTATAACATGTGTATCTGATTGCAAATTATTTAATATATCTAATTCTGACAATAGAGTGCTATATCAAGATACAGACTATGAACTTGAGAATGGTATTGTTACACTAAAAAAAGAATATTTGTCTTCACTTAACGGTAAGTATCAGGAATTATATTTTAGATTTAATAATAATATTGTAAAAACGGTTGTGGTAAATCCTAAATCTGAAATTAGCGATGTTAAAGTTGACGGACTTCCAATAGTGGGAGAAACTTTAAACGCTGTTTGCATAGGCAATCCAGTAAAAGATTCGTATCAAGTGAATTACCAGTGGCAATCATCAATCAACGGAAATAATTGGTATGATATAGGTAATGCTGTAAACTCAAGTTATGAAGTAACTGACAATGATTTTGGCAGATATATTAGGGTGAAAATTACCTCAAAAAAGTATGGAAATGTTGTTTATCCAACAACATTATACTCAAAGTCAACGCAATGTAAAGTTGTCATATTAGGCGATGTTAATTTGGACGGCGACATTTCTATGATTGATGTAACATCTATACAAGAATACTTAGCTAAACTAATAACATTTAATGAAGAACAGAAGTTGGCTGCGGATGTCGATATGGATGGCAATATTACCGTGTATGATGCGACAAAATTACAGAAAATAATAGTTCATATTTCTTGAGATTTGTATGATGTTACGAAAGTTCGGTTAAATAAAAAATTATTTTGAAAGGAGATTATTATGAGTATTAAAAAAAGATTAAGCGCTTTGCTGATTGCAGCTGTGTTAATTTCAAGTGTAACAATTCTGCCGGTTTCTGCTGTTTCGGACAATGAAATTGATGTCAGTGAGTGCGAAATCTATGCACAACATATTATCAATGATCTTATGTCGACCGGTGTCAGAAGACCTTATTCAGGAAATTATTATAATAAATCCGGTGATTTAGCAGATGAACTTCTTGATGTAGCGTACAAGTACGAAAAGGGAGAAGTAACCGCCGTTGAATTGCAAAACAAGTATGACGAAACAAAAGAATTTTATGAAAATCCATGGATAAGTCCTTGTTATGCTGAACAAACCTGTTATGTTGCAGTACACGAGCAAAACTATAATAATTGGTACACTGACGAACAGTGGAATACATTTATCGAAAAGCGAGATAATCTTCTTCAGGCATTAAGGGTTATTGATTCTGATTTAGAACCTGCCAAATGGGGTAGTGTATATGATTATGATTATACAGTTAAACAACAGAAGTATATAAGTAAGTGCTTCTATGAGCTGCTGTACATCTACAATGAAATGACTTGTAAAGATATTATTCAGGGTGATGTAAACAGAGACGGTGTTGTCAGCGTATCGGATGCTACATTAATTCAAAAATATATAGTTTGTGAGGTAAACTTTACCGGTGCACAAGAATTAAGGGCAAAGGTAAATGTGGATTCGTATTCGGTAAGTGTTAAAGATGCTACTCTTATACAAAAATATATTGTTGATCCGAGTATATATTTTTATTCCCGTGGAATCGTAAAAAATGAAAGCGAATTTGCGACATCTTTGGATAACTGGCAGATTTGTTCTCAGTGGTAATTAAAGTTATATCAAAAAAGACTTCGTACTCTGTTGCGAAGTCTTTTTCTGTTTTAACATAACATTACGATTGATTACAGCTGTGTAACTGTCATTTACAAAAACGAGATATTGTGGTAGAATTTACAATGTTGAATTATGTAAAACTGTCGGATATTACAGATGTTTGTCCGAAAGCTATTTTGTATCGGAGGTTTTATTGATGGAAGCTTACAAAAAGGAATTCATTGAATTTATGGTTGATTGTCAGGTTCTCAAATTTGGCGATTTTGTTACAAAGAGCGGAAGAAAAACTCCTTTCTTCGTAAACACAGGTTTCTACAGAACAGGCGCTCAGCTCCGCCGTCTCGGTCAGTATTATGCAGAGGCTGTCAACAGCAAGTTCGGTCTTGATTTTGATGTTCTTTTCGGACCTGCATACAAGGGCATTCCGCTTTCTGTTGCCGCAACTATCGCAATCAGCGAAAAATACGGTAAGGATATCCGTTATTGCTCAAACAGAAAAGAAGTTAAGGATCACGGCGACAAGGGTATTCTTCTCGGCAGTCCTATCAATGACGGTGACAGGGTTGTTATCATCGAAGATGTTACAACAGCAGGCACTTCAATTGAAGAAACTCTCCCGATTATCAAGGCTCAGGGCGATGTAAACCCAATCGGTCTTGTTGTTTCCGTTGACCGTATGGAGCGTGGCAAGGGTACAAAGAGCGCACTTTCCGAGATTGAAGAAAAGTACGGCCTTAAAACAACTGCAATCGTAACAATGGCAGAGGTTGTTGAACACCTTTACAACAAGGAATACAAGGGCAAGGTTATTATTGACGACAAGCTCAAAGCCGCTATTGACGCTTACTATGAGCAGTACGGCGTGAAGGAATAACAGCTTTTAATTATTAATATTAATCAGTCGGGGCGGTTTTATCCGCCCCCAAAGTTTGAAAAAACTTATTTTGCGGTGGGGATAATATGGCACGGACAACCGATAACGAACACAGCGGTCATCGTGAAAGAATGCGTAAAAAGTTCATAGAAAACGGCTTTGATGTGTTTGAAACACATGAGGCTCTTGAAATGTTCCTTTACTATGCTATTCCGAGAAAGGACACAAATCCTCTTGCACATCGTCTGCTTGACCGTTATATCACTGTCGGCGGAGTGTGTGACGCTCCGATTGACGAGCTTATGAAGGAATTCGGTCTGTCTGAAAATGCCGCCGCATTGCTCAAAATGTTGCCCGAAATGGCAAGGCTTTATACCGAATCAAAGATGTCACATGATAATATCATCGACTATGAAAATCTCGGTAAAATATTTAAAGCAAAATTTATCGGTCGAACAAACGAATGTGTCGCTCTCATGCTCGGTGATGCAAAGGGCAAGATGATTTATTTTGATATAATTTCAAAAGGTTCACTCAATTCATCCGATATGCCCGTCAGAAAAATTGTTGATTTGTCACTTCGTCACAATGCCAAAACTGCATTTATAGCACATAATCATCCCAGCGGAACGGCTCTGCCTTCGGGAAGTGACCTTGACACAACAATAGTTTTGAAGAGTACGCTTGCAACTGTCGGAGTTGAGCTTATCGACCATTTCATAATAACCGATGATGATTATGTTTCTCTCCGTGAAAGCAGGCTTGCGGGGAACATCTTCTATTATGAAAAGTAATAATGTTCTTTAAAAGAAACATTTGACAATTTAAAACATCTGTTCTATAATTAAAATCGAAATTTTGTTCGGATATGTTTTCTGTTACAGGACTTTTGTAATAAAGAGCCTTGTAACAGGAAACATAATAAAAAATCCGTATTTGGAATGTGATGTGTATTATGGAATTTAAACTTCATTCAAAATATCAGCCGACAGGCGACCAGCCGCAGACAATCGAAAAGCTTGTAAACAGTATAAATGCAGGCAACCGTGAACAGACTCTCCTCGGTGTAACGGGTTCGGGTAAAACTTTTACAATGGCAAATGTTATTCAGAAGGTTCAAAGACCGACACTTGTGCTTGCACACAACAAAACTCTTGCGGCTCAGCTTTGCAGTGAGTTCAAAGAGTTCTTTCCCGACAATGCGGTTGAATATTTTGTGTCATACTACGATTACTATCAGCCTGAGGCATATGTTGCACAGACGGATACTTATATTGAAAAAGACAGTTCAATCAATGATGAGATTGATAAACTCCGCCACAGTGCAACACTTGCACTTTCCGAAAGACGAGATGTAATTATTGTTGCCTCGGTTTCTTGCATATACAGCCTGGGCGATCCTATTGACTACCGTAATATGGTAATCTCACTTCGTCCGGGAATGGAAAAGTCCCGTGATGAGCTTGTAAAAAAGCTTGTTGAACTGCAGTATGAACGCAATGATGTAAGCTTTACCCGTAATAAATTCAGGGTTCGTGGTGATGTGGTTGAAATTTTCCCTGCCGCATCAAACGATTCTATAATCCGTGTCGAATTTTTCGGAGATGAAATTGACAGAATTTCCGAAATCAATCCGCTTACGGGCGAACTCAAAGCGATTCTGAAACATGCCGCAATCTATCCTGCGTCACACTACATTGTGTCGGGAGATAAGATGAAAAAGGCTCTTGCGGAAATTGACAGGGAGCTTGAGGAAAGACTTGCATATTTTCGTGAAAACGGAAAGCTCCTTGAGGCACAACGACTTGAACAGCGTACAAGGTACGATATGGAAATGTTGCAGGAAATCGGATTTTGTACGGGTATCGAGAACTATTCAAGAATAATGTCGGGCAGAGCGCCGGGCTCATCGCCGTACACGCTTTTAAGCTATTTCCCCGATGATTTTCTGCTCTTTGTCGATGAGTCCCATGTAACGCTTCCACAGGTACGAGGAATGTTTGCAGGTGACTATGCAAGAAAAAAGAGCCTTATTGACTACGGTTTCAGACTTCCGTCTGCACTTGATAACCGTCCGCTCAACTTCGACGAATTCTATTCAAAAATAAATCAGGCTGTTTATGTAAGCGCAACACCGGGCGATTTTGAGCTTGAAAAATCGGCTGTTGTTGCAGAGCAGATTATCAGACCTACAGGACTTCTTGATCCTGAAATTTCGGTAAGACCTACCGAAGGTCAGCTTGACAACCTTGTGTCCGAAATCAATATCCGTACAGCCAAAAATCAAAGAACACTTGTCACAACCCTTACCAAGAAAATGGCGGAAGACCTTACCGCATATCTTGAAAAGCTGGGTATCAGGGTTCGTTATATGCACCATGACATTGACACCGTTGAAAGAATGGAGATTGTCCGTGATTTAAGACTCGGAGAATTTGATGTTCTTGTCGGAATCAACCTTCTGCGTGAAGGACTTGATATTCCCGAGGTTTCTCTTGTTGCCGTACTTGACGCCGACAAAGAGGGATTTCTCCGTTCAACCCGTTCGCTTATTCAGATTGCCGGCAGAGCCGCACGAAACAGCGAGGGTACGGTTATTATGTATGCAGACAGCGTAACACCGTCAATGAAGGTTGCAATAACCGAAACACAGCGCCGCCGTGAAATTCAGAATAAATATAATGTTGAACACGGCATCGTTCCGAAGACTATTGTCAAAAAGGTCAGCGATATACTTGAAATTTCTACTCACGATGACAGTGAATTTAAAAATACAAAAAAGCTTTCAAAGGCACAAAAACAACAGTTGATAGAAAAACTGACAAAGGAAATGAAAGCTGCCGCAAAGTTGCTTGAATTTGAACACGCCGCATATCTGCGTGATAAAATCAAAAAACTGCATGGTGAAAAATGATAAAGGAAGAGTAAAATGCCAAGAAAGAAAACCACCGATTATGATAATACCAGTATCACAACGCTAAAGGGTGCCGACCGTGTCCGTAAGCGTCCTGCCGTAATTTTCGGTTCGGACGGTATTGACGGCTGTCAGCACTCCGTGTTTGAGATTCTTTCAAACTCAATAGACGAGGCGAGAGAGGGTTACGGTAAAAAAATCACAGTTACACGCTATTCCGACGGCTCAATTGAGGTTGAAGATCACGGCAGAGGAATTCCCGTTGACTACAACGAAAACGAAAAGCGCTATAACTGGGAACTGGTTTTCTGCGAACTCTATGCCGGCGGTAAGTATAATAACAACGAGGGTGAAAGCTACGAATTTTCCCTTGGTATGAACGGTCTCGGTCTTTGTTCAACCCAGTACAGCTCCGAGTATATGGATGTTGATATCCGCCGTGACGGCTACCGATACACTCTCCGTTTTGAAAAAGGCGAGATTGTCGGCAAGCTCAAAAAAGAACCGTACAGCAAAAAGGATACGGGTACAAAAATTCATTGGAAACCCGACCTCGAAGTCTTTACTGATATCGACATTCAGCCCGAATATTTTCTTGACATAATGAAAAGACAGGCTATTGTCAACGCAGGAATTGAATTTGTTTTCCGCAATCAAAACGGCAAAAGCTTTGATACAACAAGCTATAACTATGTAAACGGTATTGTTGACCATGTTGCCGAGGTAGTCGGTGAAAACGGACTCAGCTCAATTCAGCATTGGGAAACCGAGGTTAAAACCCGTGACCGTGACGATAAGCCCGAATATAAGTGTAAAATGGATATCTCGGTTGCATTTTCAAATAAAGTGCATCTCACCGAATATTACCATAACTCAAGCTGGCTTGAACACGGCGGCGCTCCCGATAAGGCGGTGCGGAATGCCTTTGTTTACCAGATTGACAGCTACTTAAAACAGAATAATAAATATAACAAAACCGAAAGCAAAATTAAGTATGACGATGTTGAGGACAGCCTTGTGTGCGTTATTTCGTCTTTTTCAAGTGTTTCATCATATGAAAACCAGACCAAAAAGGCGGTTACAAACAAGGGTATTCAGGACGCTATGACTGCATTTCTCCGTCAAAGTCTTGAAGTCTATTTTATTGAAAATCCGCTTGAGGCAGAAAAAATCTGCGAACAGGTGCTTATCAATAAGCGCAGCCGTGAAAATGCTGAGAAAACACGACTTAACATAAAGAAAAAGCTTTCGGGCAATCTTGACATAACAAACCGTGTTGCAAAATTTGTCGATTGCAGAAGTAAAGACACGGAACAGCGTGAACTGTTCATAGTAGAGGGTGATTCTGCTCTCGGTGCCTGTAAACAGGCAAGAAACCCCGATTTTCAGGCAATTATGCCAATCAGAGGTAAAATACTTAACTGCTTGAAAGCCGACTACGATAAGATTTTTAAGAGCGAAATCATTACCGATTTGCTCAAGGTTCTCGGTTGCGGTGTTGAGGTTAAGTCAAAAGCAAATAAGAATCTTTCAAGCTTTGATATGAACGCACTTCGTTGGAGCAAAATTATTCTCTGCACCGATGCCGATGTTGACGGCTTCCAGATCAGAACACTTCTGCTCACCATGCTTTACAGACTTACACCTACACTCATTGAAGAAGGCAAGGTGTTTATTGCCGAATCGCCTCTTTATGAAATTACATCCAAAAACGATGTTTATTTTGCATACGATGAAGTTGAAAAGGATAAGTTCATTGAACAGCTCGGCAAGGAGAAATTCACAATTCAGCGTTCAAAAGGTCTTGGTGAAAACGAACCCGATATGATGAACCTTACCACAATGAACCCCGAGTCACGCAGACTTATCAAGGTTCTTCCTGCCGATGCAGAACAGACAGCGGAAATTTTTGATGTTCTTCTCGGTGACAATCTTCAGGGAAGAAAAGATTATATAGTAGAACACGGCAACGAATATATTGACCAGCTTGATGTAAGCTGATTGGAGGTGGAAATAAATGGCGAAAAAATCTTCAAAGACTTCTCGCAGAACTTCACCGTCAAAAACTCACGGTGTAATCAACGGTGCGGGTGAGGTAGTGGAACAGCCAATCGTTTCCACTATCAGAGAGAACTATATGCCGTATGCAATGAGCGTAATTCTCTCCCGTGCAATTCCCGAAATTGACGGATTCAAGCCGTCGCACAGAAAGCTCCTGTATATGATGTACAAAATGGGACTTCTGAACGGCGGAAGAACAAAATCGGCAAACATTGTCGGTGCAACAATGAAACTCAATCCTCACGGCGACTCTGCAATTTATGACACAATGGTTCGTCTTTCAAGGGGCTATGAGGCACTTTTGCATCCGTATGTAGATTCAAAGGGTAACTTCGGTAAATTCTACAGCCGTGACATGGCGTGGGCGGCATCCCGTTATACTGAGGCAAAGCTTGACGCAATCTGCAACGAGCTGTTTCGTGATATAGACAAAGATACCGTAGATTTTGTAGATAACTACGATAATACAATGAAAGAACCGTCACTTTTGCCGGTTGCATTTCCGTCTGTACTTGTAAATGCAAACACAGGTATTGCCGTTGGTATGGCGTCAAATATCTGTTCATTCAATCTGCGTGAAATCTGCGAAACAACAGCGGCACTTATACGTGATCCCGACCATGATATAAAGTCAACTCTGCCGGCTCCTGATTTTACAGGCGGTTGTCAGATTATTTATGATGAGAATGTCATCAATCAAGTCTATGAAACCGGCAGAGGAAGTATCAAACTCCGTGCAAAGTATGTCTATGACAAGTCTGCAAACTGTATAGATATCCTTTCAATCCCGGCTACAACAACTTGTGAGGTTATCATTGAAAAGGTAATCGACCTTGTAAAGCAGGGTAAAGTCAAGGAAATTTCCGATATTCGTGACGAAACAGGTATTGACGGACTTAAAATTACAATTGACCTCAAGCGTGGCATTGATGCCGATAAGCTTATGACAAAGCTTTACCGTTTTACAACACTCGAAGATTCCTATGCCTGCAACTTCAATGTGCTTATCGCAGGTGTTCCGAGAGTTCTCGGTGTAAAGGCATTGCTTGAAGAATGGATTGCTTTCAGAATTGAGTGCGTCAGAAGAAGAACATATTTTGACCGCAACAAAAAAGCTGACAAGCTTCATCTTTTAAGAGGTCTTGAAAAAATTCTTCTCGATATTGACAAGGCAGTAAAGATTGTCCGTGAAACCGATGAAGAATCCGAGGTTGTGCCAAACCTTATGATAGGATTCGGAATTGACGAAATACAGGCTGAATATGTTGCCGAAATAAAACTTCGTCATCTTAACCGTGAATACATTTTAAAGCGTACAAAAGACCTTGAAGATCTTGAAAAAGAGATTGCCGAGCTTGACGAAATTTTAAAAAGCAAGGCAAGAATCAAGACAATCATTGTCAAAGAACTCAAATCAATTGCCGAGAAATACGGTCAGCCGAGAAAGAGTATCATAATCTATGACGATGTTGCAAGGTATGAGGAAGAGACAGTCGAGATTCCCGATTATCCTGTTAATCTTTTCTTTACAAAAGAGGGATATTTCAAAAAGATTACTCCGCAGTCGCTCAGAATGAGCGGTGAACAAAAGCTTAAAGACGGTGACGAAATTATTCAGGAGCTTGAGTTCACAAACAACTGCGACCTTTTGTTCTTTACAGACAAGTGTCAGGTGTATAAGGCAAAGGCTGACGATTTTGCACAGACAAAGGCAAGTGTACTCGGTGACTACGTTGCCGCAAAGCTTGGCTTTGATGAAGGCGAAAATGCTGTGAAAATGGTTGTTACAAAAGATTACAAGGGTATGCTGCTCTTTGCTTTTGAAAACGGCAAGGCTGCAAAAGTTCCGCTTGAATCCTACGCAACAAAGACTAACCGTAAAAAGCTCACGGGCGCATATTCCGACAAATCTCCGCTTGTCGGACTTCTCTATATGCCTGAAGATGAAGAGGTACTCTTCAAGGCGTCATCGGGAAATATGCTCCTTGTTCACACGGGTGCACTCGCTCTCAAAACAACCCGTTCAACACAGGGTGTTGCTGTTCTCAAGCCCAAAAAAGGTCACAGACTTTTCAGCATAGAACGATATAAAGACGGTACTTTTACAAATCCAAAGCGTTACAGAACAAGTTCACTTCCTGCAAGAGGTGCGTTGCCCGTGAACGATGATTCAAAAGACGAACAGCTTTCGCTGATTTGATTTTGAAAAAATTAATAAAAATCTTGTAATATCTCTTGAAAAAGCTGTGTTTATGTGGTATTATAAAACAGTTATTAAAGCAGAATTTGTTTTATTCGTATTTATTAAATGAAAGGAAGATAAAAATGAGCATTTGGGGCATTATTTTAGGCGTATTGCTCGCAATCGTATCTGTTGCCATTATCGTTGTAATTATCCTTCAGGAGGGTAATCAGCAGGGTATCGGTGCTGTAACAGGTGTTGCCGATTCTTATTTCTCAAAGAATAAGGCTCGTTCGATTGATGCGTTCCTCTCACGCTGGACAAAAGTTTTTGCTGCAATATTCGTAATTTTTGTAATTGCACTTAATGTGCTTTCAAAGTTCGGTGTACTGTAAGCATATTAACTTAATAATCAGCATAAAATTAACCGTCAGGGCAATCCTCTGGCGGTTTTACTTTTTATATGGAGTTGTTAAAAATGCCTTGGTGGGGAATATGTCTGATTATTTTTGTAACATTTATAACTTTCGCAATCTTGCACTTTCTCGGCAAAAACAAGCACCCGTTCAAACGCTCTCTGCTTTCAATGACTTTGGGAGCGGCAACATTGTTTGCGGTCAATCTGACTGGAGCTTTTACGGGCGTAACTTTGCCCATAAGCCTTTTATCGCTTTTGGTATCAATAATAGGAGGAATACCAGGAGTAACGCTTATGCTCGGTCTTAATCTTTTTTTCTGAATAATCACAGAAGGGGCGGTCACATCGACAGCCCCTTAATTGTTTGTATGAAATTTTATACAATGCCGTAAAGTTCCTCAAGAGCCTCACCAACGGTTTCTTTGTCTTTGGTCAGGAGCGCAAGCATAATTTTGTACGCTTTTTTCGGATTGTCAAGAAAATTTTTTTTGAGAATAAGAGCCTGTTCCATTTCGGGAGCATAAACATCAAGCTTCATCAAATCCATATCACCGCCGGATACAGAACATTTAACAGTAAATCCGTTTGACCTTTTTACAATATCAACCTTGTTTTCAATCTCATTTTTCTTTACGGCAAGGAGCTTAACCGCACAAGCGTATGCCTTTTCTTTGATAGAGTACGGAAGAATGCTGTCAAGCTGTTTTGCAATTTCAACACCGTTTTCCGTGAGCGCATATGTTTTGTGTTCATCATCGGCAGGCACAAGGTTACCGTTTGTAACAAGGTCGTCAAAGGCGGAACTTGTTTCAAAATAATTGGCAAGTCCCTGCTTTAGAATTGCCTGAATGACAATTCCTTTGTCTATATTTTCTTTTACAGAATTATACAAATAACATATCAAGGTTTTAATTTCGTTTTTGCTTCTCATTCCACCGGGATTAATACCCTCGTCAAATGTATCGAAAGCCATAAAATCACCTGCTTTTGCTGATAGATTCGTAGTGACAGCTTAATTTGTGCAAAAATAACTTAAATTATATCTGTCTATTGTTATTATAGCACATTATCTTCACAAAAGCAAAGAGGTTGTGCGTATTTATTTTATTCATTATTAAGCAAATTTGCAAGAGTTACACTGTCAAGGTAATTATTGATTAAATTGTCAAGCTGTTGCCAGATAGGATGTGAGGGACACGATTCCATATGATTGCAATGTTCGTGAGTTTTTGAAGTGCAGGGAACAGATGCAAGATCGCCCTCCGTAAGCCTGAGAATTTCACCGAGTGAATAATCTTTTGGTTCTTTGGTCAGCTTATAGCCGCCGCCCTTTCCTTTTACGCCTTCAAGCAGATTGCGGTCAACAAGGGTTTTGAGTATGCCTTCCATATATTTTTTGGAAATATTCTGTCTTTCTGCAATTTCTTTGAGCGGAATATATCTGTTCTGCCCGTTTTTTGCCAGATCGACAAGCACATACAGCGTATAACGACCTTTACTTGAAATCAGCATAAAATTATCCCCTTTTGGCAAGGCTTGCATATTTTGTAAGCCTGTTTTGCTTATATACCTTGATTATATACAAAAAATGATAAAAATGCAATACCAACCCATTGACAAAATGGGTAGAAAAGGTTATATTTTAATTATCCACTCCTTTGGTGGGTTGATAATATAACAAGGTGGGATTATGAAATGGCAGACAAATTACTTGATGTAAACGGTTTGACTGTAAGTGTAGAGGAAAAGGAAATTCTGCACGCTATAAATCTTAGTATAAACAAAGGTGAAACGCATGTGCTTATGGGACCAAACGGTGCAGGCAAGTCAACGCTTGGATTTGCACTTATGGGCAGTCCTAAATATACGCTTAATTCAGGCAAAATACTTTTTAACGGAAAAAACATTAACGATGAAACACCCGATAAAAGGTCAAAGGACGGAATTTTTCTTTCATTCCAAAGTCCTCTTGAGGTTCCGGGGCTTTCACTTTCATCATTTATTCGTAACGCTCTTGAAAAGAACCGTGGCAAAAGAATCCGCCTTTGGGACTTTAAAAAAGAGCTCAGAGAGGCTATGGAGCTTTTGCAGATGGATCCGTCATATTCCGAGCGTGATCTAAATGTAGGCTTTTCGGGCGGTGAAAAGAAAAAAGCAGAAATTTTGCAGATGCTTTTACTCAATCCAAAGCTTGCAATTCTTGACGAAACAGACTCGGGTCTTGATGTTGACGCGGTTCGCACAGTTTCAAAGGGTGTTGAACACTATCAGAAAAACCGTGACGGTGCATTGCTCATCATCACACACAGCACAGGTATTCTTGAATCTCTCAAAGTTGATTATACCCATATTATGGTAAACGGCCATATAGTTAAAACAGGCGACGCATCGTTGATTGATGAAATCAATGAACACGGTTTTGAGAAGTATCTTGAACTTTATGCAGAAAAGTTCTGACGGAGGTATTAAGATGAAAAAAAGAACATATGTCGATGATGTTGACAGAAGTGTCTACGATATCAAAGACAAAGAAAATGATGCCTACCGTATCAAATCAGGCCTTGATGCCTCAATTGTTGAAAAAATTTCAAAGGAAAAGAACGATCCCGTGTGGATGCAGAATTTCCGTTTGCAGTCACTTCAAATTTATAATGAACTCAAAGTTCCAAACTGGGGACCGCCCATTGACGGACTTAATATGGACAATATTGCAACCTATGTTCGTCCAAACACAAGGATGACCGCAAAATGGTCGGAAGTCCCCGAAGATATCAAGAATACTTTTGAAAGGCTCGGTATTCCTCAGGCAGAGAGAAAGTCCCTTGCAGGTGTCGGAGCACAGTATGATTCCGAGCTTGTGTACCACAATGTTCGTGAAGAGGTTGCCTCACAGGGCGTAGTATATACCGATATGGAGAGTGCGTTAAAGGGCAAATATGCCGACATGGTAAAAAAATATTTTATGAAACTTGTCCGTCCGAATGACCACAAATTTGCCGCACTTCACGGTGCAGTATGGTCAGGAGGTTCGTTTGTATATGTTCCGCCGGGAGTATCGGTAGAAATTCCGTTGCAGTCATATTTCAGACTTAATGCACCCGGTGCAGGTCAGTTTGAACACACGCTCATTATCGTTGACGAGGGTGCAGACCTGCATTTTATAGAGGGTTGTTCTGCTCCGAAATATAACATAGCAAATCTTCACGCAGGATGCGTTGAGCTTTTTGTAAAGAAAAATGCAAGGCTCAGATATTCAACAATTGAAAACTGGTCAAAAAATATGTACAACCTTAACACCAAAAGAGCGCTTGTTGAAGATGGCGGTACTATGGAATGGGTATCGGGTTCATTCGGTTCTCATGTGTCGTATCTTTATCCGATGACAATTTTAAAAGGCGACCGTTCAAGAATGGAATTTACGGGCATTACATTTGCAGGCAAGGGACAGAACCTTGATACAGGCGCAAAAGTAGTTCATATCGGCAAAGAAACATCTTCGTTTATGAACACAAGGTCAATTTCAAAAGACGGCGGTATCAGCACATTCAGAAGCTCCGTTGTTGTAAACAAATCTGCCGAAAATGCAAAATCTGCCGTTTCATGTCAGTCACTTATGCTTGATTCAAAGTCACGCTCAGATACTATTCCTGTAATGGATATCAGAACTCCGCACGCAGATATCGGTCACGAGGCGAAAATAGGCAGAATCAGCGATGAGGCTGTATTCTACCTCATGTCAAGAGGTCTTAGTGAAGAGGATGCAAGGGCGATGATAGTCAGCGGTTTTGCAGACAATGTGTCAAAGGAACTTCCGCTTGAATATGCGGTTGAAATGAACAATCTCATTCAGCTTGAGATGAAGGGCAGTATCGGATAAGGAGGACATTATGGTTGATAATAAAGACTTAACAGTGAACTTTCTTCCGTCACCCACTTGGAACCGATTGGGAGTTAATCGGGCAAAAATCCGAAATATTCCCGTTGACGGTTGGAACATTATTCCTGTTCAAAAAGAAATAATCGAAAAATATACAAATATTTCAGATTCAAAAATCTGGAATTCTTTTTCAGATATTCAGACAGGTATGGGCGAGGAGATTGACGAAATCTCAAAAATATCACAGTCTGAAAAAATCAGAATATCGGCTGATAAAACAAAAAGCGAAAAGCTGTTTTTTAATTGCAAAAACGGTGAAAACGCTTTTGCAGATATAGAATTATACGCTCCCGAAAACACAGAACTTACCGTGTTTATGACAATGCAGTCAGCGTGGAATGCAAACGGTATTTGTGCCGTAAGAACGAAATTTAAAGCTGAAAAAGGCGCAAAAATCAGACTCGTACAGCTTAATCTCCTTTCGCAAAATTTCCGCTTTATAAACGATGTCGGTGCAGAATGTGAAGATAATGCAGCCGCAGAGATATTACAGCTTTTCATCGGCGGAAATGAAACCTATACAGGCACAAAGACAACGCTTTTGGGTAGGCAGAGCAATCTTGACCTCAATGTCGGCTACTATTGCAAGGACGAGCAGTTACTTGATATGAACTATGTTGCCGAGCATATCGGCAAAAAGACCGTCAGCTCAATGAATGTCGGTGGTGTCTTGAGAGATAAAGCACATAAATTATTCCGTGGTACAATTGATTTCCCACTCGGTTCATCGGGTGCTAAGGGTGACGAGAACGAAGATGTTCTCATTTTAGGTGAAGATGTAATCAATCAGACCGTACCGCTCATTCTTTGTGCGGAAGAGGATGTTGAGGGCAACCATGGTGCGTCAATCGGCAGACCGTCCGATGATGTGCTTTTCTATCTTGCAAGCAGAGGTCTTGACGAAGAAGAGGCTTGTAACCTTATGGCTCGTGCAAAACTTGACGCTTTATGCTCAAAAATCGGTGATGAGGAGCTTGAAACGCTTGCAAAATCCTGTCTGGAGGAGGTTACAGGCTATGCAAATGAAAAATTTTAAGGAAGATTTTCCGCTTTTGCGAGAAAATCCTGTAGTCTATCTCGACAGTGCCGCAACTGCTCAAAGACCTGAATCAGTTATAAATTCGGAAATGGAGTTCTACAAAAAATGCAATGCAAATCCTCTGCGTGGACTTTATGATTTGGGTTTCAAAGCAACCGAGTGTTATGAGCAATCCCGTGAAACAGTCAGAAAGTTCATTAATGCAAGGTCGGAGCGTGAAATAATATTTACACGCAATGCAACCGAAAGTCTCAATCTTGTTGCCTACAGCTACGGAATGAATTTTCTTAAAAAAGGTGACGAAATTCTTGTCACTGTAATGGAACACCACAGCAACCAGTTGCCATGGAGAGTTGTTGCAGAAAAAACGGGCGCAGCGGTAAAGTACATTGAATGCAACCCTGACGGCACAATTACCGAAGAACAGCTGAAACAGGCTTTTTCGGAGCGTACAAGGCTTGTGGCAGTAACTCACATATCAAATGTACTCGGTTGCAAAACTCCCATAAAGCGTATCACAGAGCTTGCAAAGGAATGCGGTGCAGTTGTTGTGCTTGATGCATCACAGAGCGTTCCGCACATTCCCGTTGATGTTCAGTCGCTTGATGTAGATTTTCTTGCATTTTCCGGTCACAAACTTATGGCACCATTCGGAATCGGTGTATTATACGGCAGAGAAAGCCTTCTTGATAAAATGCCGCCGTTTTTAACGGGCGGTGAGATGATTGATTCCGTTACAAGGGACAAGGTTATCTATTCCGATTTACCGCATAAATTCGAGGCAGGAACGGTAAATGCGGCTGGCGCATGGGGGCTGAAAACCGCAATTGAATATATTCAAAATATTGGTTTTGATACAATCGGCGGTATTGAAGAAGAGCTTACCGAAAGAGCCTTTGACGGACTTATGAAAATCCCTCACATCAATATTCAGGGAAGCAACAACCCGAAAGAGCATTGCGGAATTATCAGCTTTACAATTGACGGAGTTCATCCGCATGATGTCAGCAGTATTCTCGATGCTGACGGTATTGCAGTCCGTGCAGGACACCATTGCGCACAGCCTTTGATGGAATTTTTAGGCATTCCGTCAACAACAAGGGCAAGCATTTATTTCTACAATACGAAAGATGACATTGATGCATTTTTGAACAGCGTGTCATCTGTCAGAAGGAGAATGGGATATGGAAAATAACAGAAGCTTTTACAATGAAATCCTGACCGATCACAATCTTCATCCAATGCATAAACATCCGCTTGATACGGCAACGGCAAGCCTTGAGGGCGTAAACCCAAGCTGCGGTGACGACATTGTGCTTAATCTTAATATCAAAGACGGTGTGATTACAGACGGTTCGTTTACAGGTGACGGCTGTGCAATTTCCCAGGCGTCAGCCGATATTATGCTTGATTTGATTATCGGCAAAACAGTTGATGAAGCTGAACATCTGAAAGATATTTTTCTTAAAATGATTCAAGGCAAAGCAACTGACGAAGAAATTGAAGAGCTTGAGGAGGGCGGAGCATTGTCTGACATTTCTCATATGCCTGCCCGTGTAAAATGTGCAGTTCTCGGTTGGCACACATTTGAAAACATTGTAAAAGAATAATTTACTGAATTTAATATTTTATAAAACACATTCGGGGAACAGATAAAATAATTTCTGTTCCCCGATTTTTATTTAAAAAATCGGGATTAATGTATTAAAATGACTAATACAAATCTTGACAAATATTGTTTTAAAATAGTATAATAAAAGTGCAAAGAGGTAAAGTAAGTTTATAATTCCTATGTAAGCACTATTGTTCGGAAGGATATTGTAAAATGATAAAAATCAGCGATGATAAAATTAAATTTAAAAGAAAAATTTACAAACAGAAAGAAATTTATTACATTACATATAAAAAATACCGGGGCGGTGGTTTTGATAATGACGCCTCGTTATCAGATAAGGCGGATTTTTACCGTGTCGCAAATTTATTCAGTGACGCAATTAAAAAGATAGTTTCCGCACAGTAAGGTCATTTTGCAACCGACCTGCCATTCCGAACTTTTTATATACGCAGAGGACTACAATAAAATTCTGCCTGTATTGAAAGAAGTTACAGATAACTCAGAACTTGTGTTGTCAAAAAATGCCTTTGATTGGAAATGAGGGAGAAGTATGAAAAAATCATTTGAATATATTATTAAGATTTCCGAAACTGAATTTTACGATAAACTCAAAAAGCATACTGCTTTTAATTGCCGTTCTTCTTCATACGATAATGGATATGAATTTTACTGTGATAACCCTAAAAATATTACTGATTTAAAAGTTACATCTACATCACTACTTTCCCGTGAGGGCATATTAGCTCCATTAATAAAAATTCAAACAAAACAGCTTGACGAAAACCTTAAAGTAAATTTGACTTTGCAATCAAACAAAATATATTACTTTTTGGCTGTTTTATTTTCTTTGGCGGGGGTATTATTTGGTTTGATTACATACTTTAGTCTTGCAAATTTGTGCCTTGCAATAATCATTTCAATTGTCTTTATTTTGATTATAAATTTGGTTTTCTTTATAATTGTAAAAAGTAAAATCACTGATGCAAAAGAACGCTTTGAAAGCGTGATGATTTTTAATGGTCATTACTGCTGAAATTATTCACGCTTCTTTGTTATATGTTCCAAATTCGCCGACAAAGCCGCATAATTTGTTGCATATTGGATTTTTTATAGTTATAATTGAATTGTAAAAATTATAATATCTGTTTTTGATTTTAGAAGCATGGTATGCTGATAAAATATTTTAATGATATTTGCTGTAATATAGACTTATCAAAATTTGGTGTTTAAGGAGAGAGTTATGAAAACCAAATTAAATTGCTATTATATTCTGAATACCCTTTTATTAATAAGCGGTATTGCTTTTGATTTCATATTGTTCTTGCATCCGTTTTTTATTTCTGTTGCAATGAAAATTATTATTGCAACAGTATTGTGTGTTGTGGTGATTTTAGATATATTTGTTTGTAAACAATTACTGTCTGAGGGTAGTCCAAAAATGCCGAAAACGGAGTCGATTTTTGTATCTGTTCTTACATTTGTTTTGTTAATATCACAAAGTATTTATCTGACAATTATTACACTTATGGGTGCAAGTGAAATATTAGGTACGATAAAAGCTATTCATTATGTTGTGTTAATTTCAATAATTTTGTTAGTTGCAACTAGACTGCATAATAAGTACATAACTAAAAAACACACTTTAGCTTTTGGTATTGATATTATAGCAATTGTGATGTGTCTAATCATTTGCGCAAATTGCGTTTTGTGTCTTATAAACGGGAATGATTTGTTTAGTTATATTGCAATTAATGAATATAACAAATTGAACTCTTAATGAGGTGATATTATGCCGGATTTTAAAAAATTAAAAAATAAAATCAAACACGGAGATTTTCAGTTTGTATATGACGAACTTAAAAAATCCGACTTTGAATATACACTTGAGAACATTGAAAAAGAATTTTCATTGGTTGATAACCGAGATATGTTCTGTTATCTTCTTTATGTGGTTTCAAATGAGAATACACCCAAGCATACAATTCTGTTGTGTGATTATCTAATGTATTCAGGTGCATTTTTCTACAATCGTGAAACAGTAATTCGATATTTGCTCGACAATTGCCTTGTTAAAAACGGCAATGATATCACGCTGATTGAGTGGATTTTGTCAATGTATGAATACAACCCCGATTCACCGTATAATGAGAAAGAAATTGCAAATTTCAATTGCATTTACGATTCTTTAAAATGATGGTGTTAACTATGAAAAATTTCAATTACAAAAACATTAAGACGGTAGAAAAAATTCATTTGCTTTTGTTGTTATTCATTATAATGTCTACGATAATTAATTTTATTGTAAACTTGATGAGTTGTACCGAAAACATCTTTTTGACAAGTCTGTGTTTGCCGATTCAGTTTGTGTCAAGGTTTGTTGTAAGTCATAACCCTTTTGAAATTTCAGTTTCAATTGTTTTAATAGCTGTAACTTTAATTATGTTGTTTTGGCTGTTTAAAATGTATTCATCGGATAATATGAAAAAGTGGCTTGCAAGCGGTATAACGGCATTTTGGTGCTTGCTAATCGGCTCAATTATACCTATTTTGCTTGATTCCGATTTAATCGGTCAATCTGGAAATAATTTCACATATGAAGAAAAAGCAAACGAACTTCTTTTGTGCGTATGGTTCGGAATTGCTTGCTCCATTTTCTGCGGAATTCTCTTTTTTATTCAAATTTCAAAGTATGCAAAATTTATGGATAGGAAATATGACAACCCTATGAAGGCTGTTGCATATGCAGAAAAGAAAAATAAAAAGGAATATTACCATACCTTGAAAAAGCCTTTGATTTTGCCGACTGTTTATGCAATTATTCCGCCGATTACCTGTAGTTTTCTAATATATTTTGGCGTCAAGTCTGCATTCCTCATTTGTTTTATTTATGTGTGTTTAGGTATAGTGTATCATACGGCATACAATATTTCTGATTTTATAAAATCGGAAAATCAAAATATAAAAGTAACGTCAATACAAAATTATAAATGCAAACTAATTGTAATGCATATACTGCTGATGTTGTTGTATTGCATTTCATTGGTGATAATATTACTTTGTATTTAAAATATCGAAATCAGATAGGAAGTATATTATGGGAGATTGCCTTAAAAATTTATTTGTGCAACAATTTGATTCGTTTCAAAATATAAATTGTTTCAGTAAACTTTATAATGATATCTTTGCGAGAGTGTATCTGTTCTATCATTATGATAAAAATTATGACGAACTGCAATTTGATGTTATTCATAGTTTTACTCCATTGATATTTGAAATTGACACAAAGTGTATATGTGACGGAGATGATGATTTTTCATTAAGCCGTTTGTCAGGTGAGGAATATATTGCCGATGCAACCGATAAATCAGATGTTACAAATTGTATTAGCAGAATGTTTTCAAAATACAGTGAATTATATGAGTCATTTTTTAGTGCAAAATCAGTTTCCGAATATCTTGACAAATATCTGATGTATGACAAATTAATCTGCTTGGGTAAGAAAAAGATAGAAGAAACTAATGATTTTTTGGGATTAGACTTCATTTATATTTATTTGTATTTGAAAGAATATAACTCGGCAGAAAATGAAATTGAAAAGTATCTGAAAATGCTAAATGACGATATGAATGATTTAAAAAATTCCACACCGGTCAATTATGACAGAATCAGGGAATATGAAACAGACATATCATATTTTAAAAATCTTAAAAATGCAATTTTATCTGACAATGTCAATGTACTGAAAATTGAAACAGATAAAATGAAAGACAATATAAAGATAAATCAAACAAAGCTGAAAAATACATGAGGTGATACGATGTATTCGGAATTATTAAAAGCTTTTCAAAGCAATAAAAATTGCAGTTTTTATACAGATGATGAATGTGACAAGTTTATTTACGGCAAGATTATTGCACTTAACGAAGATGAGGTCGCAATTCAAATGTACAATACAGACGGAACTTGTGACGGTGTAATTGTAAAAACAGTATCAGATTTCTTCAGAATCGAGTATGATTCAAAATATAATCAAAAAATGGAGAAACTGATTGAAACTGATACTTTTGAAGACAGCGTTGAAATTGACGGTAACGCTGTATTTGATTCTGCAATAAAATCCGCAATCATTAAAAACTTCATAGTAAGTATAGAACTGCTCCACAGCGGTAATGAGAATATCACGGGATTACCGTTGTCGCTGGAAAACGGAATCTGCACTGTCAGACAGATAGACGATTACGGTTGTGATGACGGAGTAACTTCGTTTGTATTCAACACCGCAACACAAATTACAATCAATGCAAAGTATGAAAAATTACTTTCAAGCTTAATGAACAAGTGATATGGAAAAATGAATAATTTGTCATTTGAAAAAATATGGGAAGATGCTGATTTTTATCAAATTATCGTAAAGGCATTAGCCAAAAATATTAGTGCTGAAACAAAAGTATATGTCACAAAAGAAAACATAATTGCTTTGTCGGAATCAATCAAAAATTTGATTGATAAGCACCATAGTGAATTTTACTGGGAAATAGGCGATACTGATTTGTCTGCGGGGTCATTTTTCTCAATAGGGCTTGCTGAATACGATAATCTCGGATACTATAAGTTCGTGCTGAAATTCGGTTTTCAAAATGACGATAACAAGAACTACGGTTGTTCATTTCCAATAATGACCGAAACAGGTTTGTTATTACATTTTGCCGAAAATGTGTTGTTGCTCAATAAAGATAATTCTTTTGAAAGTTGCATGCTGAATGGTAGGTTGTGATTATATGGAAGTTATTGTTTTTAGCGTAAGTGTTAATCATGTTAATGGTTCTCTTTTAGATTTTACATTTCTTATCCCGTATGGATTGTATTTACTTTTGTGTTTCTTGTTAAAAGAGTTTATTAATTCACTTTATTATAAATCTATTAAATCGGAAGTATCAATTTCTAAAAAGAGATTTACTACTATTAAACATTTTGTCTATGATACTTTAATAGATTTACCAAACAGCAAATTTGTTTTAATGATTGATGAGGAAACGAAAATAATTACACCGGCAGTTTATACAAAGCGAAACGGTAGGGTTTCTATGATTAACAGGAATGCTGATTTTGATGTGTATGAACAAATTGAAATTAACAACGGATCATTTTCAAAAGATTACACATTTATCAGAAGTTACAAAATCAGAGATAAAAAGACAGGAGAACAGGTTCTTTTTGTGGCAGTACCAAATCGTGAAACAGATATTCTCGCATATTCCGATTCTGCACATAAAGCCGACAAAACCGTAACTTTCGGCAAATTCAGAATATTCTGTTTTGTCGAAACTGACAATAACCTCTACACGGATTTGATTGTTGATTCCGAAAAGATTCATCTTGAAAAATCTAAAAGAAAAGGTATGTACTTTATCGGTCTGGATGAAGTTACAAAAGAAAAGTAATGCGTTATAAGCGATTCGAGGTGATTGTATGGAAATGCTGTATTTGATGCTTTTTTTCATTGCATTGTTGGCAGTAAGCTTTATTCGCTTGCTTATAACAAACTCTGCCATATATGCAGTCAAAGTGCGAAAATTCACCGATGAAAAACGATTTATATTAAAAGCAAGCGTATTTTCCGAGCTTGGCATATTGATTTCATTTTTTCTGTTTTCACTCATATGGACGGTGATGTGCTTATGCGTATTTAATTTTGATAATATTTTCAAGAAAATTGCGGACAGTATTCTACTTGGCTTTATCGGAAATCTGACGATAACTGGTTCAGGACATTACAGCGGAATAATCGTTGCATTTTTTGAAATTCTCACAGCCTACGCTTTTATATATCTGTTTAATCAGACCGTTGTGTATAAAAATCTGAATGTTCCCGAAAAACAGAAAAGCAAATTACTTCACATTGTTTCATTGTGCAATGTACCGTATTTGTTGTTTATTCCGATTCTTAAAATTAGTTTTGTAAGCAACATTATGAACGATATTATCATCGGTATGATTTATTGACCGTACATAATATGGTCCTGTGTCAAGATTTAGCACAAAATAAAATGAGAAGTTCTGCCAACTAAGCTACTGGCAGAGAAGATACCCTCTCAAACAATTTTTCAAAATCATTAGGAGACATATAGTCGCAGTGGCTGTGAATCCTAACGATTATAAAAGGTTTCAATATACTCAAATACAAGCCTATAGGCATGTTTGTAGTTAATGATATGAAATCTGTTAAGCCATTCTCTTTTGATTATGGTTGAGTTCATTCTTTGGACAGATAATCCCAAAACCGATATTGATAAAATTAGTCATTATATTGGTATCCAACCAACTGAAAAAAAGAGAATGGGCGAGATGAGGTGTTTGACATGACGGAAAACAATAAAATAGACTTTGAAACTATAGATTACAGTAAAGTCAATCTGAAAAAGTTAAACGGCAACAAACGTATTGTAAAGTCATATTTGATATATTTTGCTTTTGATGTTGTACTGACAGTTGCTATATTCTTGCTCACATTATTTAAACTGATTGATAGTTCTGATAACACGGTAAATACTGTGATATTTATATTAAGCGGAATATTGTGTTTGTGCCTTTATGCTAATAATTATTATAAATCGAAAGATTGGCGATTCTATGAGAGCCTTCGTTCTGATACGCTTACAAAACTGATTGCATTATTCTTTGTCATAAATGGTGTGTTGCTGCTTTTGGCATTTAATTTAGCGGGTGTACATATTTCAATAGTAGCATCATGGGGCGGCGCATCATTATCTATTCTAATTAATAACATAGTTGCTTATTTAGATGACTTAAACAAAATGTACACAACATCGAAATATGATACGGCTATAAAATTTTTGAAATTTTGGTCAGGATTTATATTGTTTGCTATGTTTGCATATGGTTATTCAAGCATTGGCAGATATGAATATATGACTTTTAGATAAAGAAAATATTAATAAGTATTGCTTTTTACAATGTCTATTGATACAATACAATCAGAATATGTATTTTCATTGCGTAAAAAGCGTATATACAAAAAGACCGACTTCAAAATCAAATTTGAAATCGGTCTGTAAATTTTTAAAAAATCCGAACGGAATTTGTACTATTCGATTACACCTTCGGCTATAACAGCTTCCTGTCTTTTTGTAATCTGATGGTCTTCATGCAAAACAATGCAGTATGTAACAGTTGATATGAGTGCAAGAATAAGTACAACCGCAATAAGTCTTTTGATGTATTTGCTTGCCCTTATTTTCTTGACAACATAGGGAATCCCCGTTATTGTTCATTGCCCTTGTCCTCTTTTAAAATATTTAAAATACTCTCTACACCGCTGTAAGCATTATGAAAACTCTCCAAAAGGTTTTCATAATATGCCCGACCTTCGTCCTCAATATGATAATAAATTCGTGTGCGCTTTTTGCCGACAAGCTTTGAATATTCGCTGATTTTTCCTTCGTTAACAAGCTTGTAGGTGACTGCGTAAACGGTGTTCTGAGATATGGACAGGCATCCGTTTGATTTTTCTTTTATGAATTTTACAATTTCATACACATAACTGTCATGCTCACACAAAATGGCAAGAATCAGTATGTCCGTAATTCCGCTGAAAAAATAATTTTGTTTTCCCATAGATACCTCCCGATATACATTATACACACTTAATCACTAAAAATCAATCTAATACATTCAATAAGAATTTAATATGAGCAGTTATTACAGCAAAGCCTTTTGTTGCCGACATTGTGATTTTTTCGTCAATAGTATTCGTAAAAACCGAATTGACCAAAAATTTCTTTGTGTATTAATCTCATCAGCCATGATATCAACATACACATTATTGATTTCGTTTGAATTCTTTTTGATATAGTCAAATATGAAAAGTAAAATAACAGATAGGATGTTTTAAATGAAAGCAAAGAAAATTTATTATTCAATTGTCGTAGGATTGCAAAGTTTACTTATACTATTGTTGCTTGTAAATGTAGGTTATTGTTTGGTTACTTCGGATTTAACTATGTTTCCTACAACTGCATTATATTTAAACTTTTACCCTTTTATAAGTTTTTGTCAAACGCATAATCCATACGATTTGCTTGTATTTATATCTTTGTTGATTTTAATATTTGTAATGCATTTTGCAACAATATATATTCTTTTCAAAAAGGTTAAAAGAATATATGCTTGGGTAGTTATAGTTAATGCATATATGTACGCCTTGACTCTATATAGTAACGGAGATTTAATATATGTGTTAAAGGGCGGTGCATATTTAATCTATGGATATAGCAATGTGGCAATGTTTTTCTTGCTGTTCATTGCGGCTTTAATTAAACTATATCGTAAGAGGGTTCATATTAATTCAAGCCTTGCAGATGATTATTTTTTACCCAATGAAGAGGATGACAGACCGGAGGATAAATGCGACAGAACAATCCAAGCCTGTATTTTAGCTCCGATTTTCCAGACAGCTTGCTTTGCATTTTCTTTGATAACAAAGTACTACGGTTCGTTGCTGGAAAATTATTTGTTTTTGTTTTATATTGTGTTCGTTATAGTGTCGATTTTTATATTCGCATTTTCATATCGTGATTACAAAAATGTTGCAAACTCAAATCAATTTTCTGATGAGCGAATTAAAAAAGTGGAGAAATACATAAAAATTCAACCGATTACCTTTGCACTTTTTCTCGCATCGGCAGTTTTGATATTTGCATTTTGACAGCAACAAACTCTACAATAAAATAGGGTGGAACAACTGCTGTAAGGAGGCTCGAAAGAGCCTCCTTTTTAATGCTTGAACAGAATACAAATTTCTTGTGATGATAAACAGCTTTACAGCTATGTAAAATTTTTATACAGATATAACGATGAAATAAAAAATATCGAAATAAGAATAAACCGCCTGCACAGAGTAAAATCCGTTGCAGGAGGTTTTGTTGTACGAAAAATTATATGGGCTTAATTATTGGCATATTTGTTGGAATCTATATGTAAAATTTACAGAACCTGAAAATATGCATTATTGATACTTTGTCGGGACAGGGCACACATCAGTTCTTGCTGTTTGCAATTGCCTGATCAATCAACTTTTGCAGCTTTTCAGACTGCTTTTCGGAGGTTATTGCACCGACAATCGGCTCTCCCACAATATTACCGTTTTTATCTACAACATAAGTTGTGGGGTAGGAGTACAATCCGGATGTGAATTCTCCGGCTTTACTTTTTGAATCAAACCAAATGTTTTTGTAGGTCACTCCCTTTTTTGCCAGAATATTCTTTGCGTCAGAGATAGCCGTTTTGTCACCGTCAAGTGTAAATGAATTGATTCCTACTACTGCTCCGCCTTTTTTTGCAAGCTGTTTATTCAGAGCTTCCAGGTCGGCAAGTTCTTCCACGCAGGGATTGCAGGTGGTAAACCAGAAGTTTACTACGGTAACGGTATTTTTTGCAAAAAGCGTACTGCTCTTAACTTCATTTCCGTCAAGATCCTTGCCGTCAAATGTCGGGAATTTCTTCAGATCATCCTTTTCGATGGGCTTACCGTTTTCAGCCGGAACGCTCATATCTCCATCAGACGGTTTTTCTCCGCATCCGGGAAATTTTTGTTCCAAAACTGTCAGCTTTCCTTCAATTTCCTTAATCTCTTCGGCGCCTTTATTAAGCAGTTTCAACTCATCAGCACTGAACTGATCCTTGATACCGTCAATCGTTTTCAGAAGAAAATCGCCGTAGTTTTTGCCGTCCTCATTCATCGCCATACCTTTATCGGCTGAAGCAAATACCTTTTCCCAAAGCTTGCTGTTTTCGGAAAGAATAGCATTTTCCTGTGCCATCAGTTTTTGATGCAGGTCGGCGGCCTCGTCTTTTGTTTTCGGATTCACAGCTGTCAGCATAGCCGTTTCGCTTTTCTTATTTGCAGTAGTATTCGTCGTATTGCCTTTGGCTGTGCCACAGGCGGCAAAGCTTAACAACATCATCAGGGCAGTCAGTAAGCTTAAAATTTTAGTCGTTTTCATAGTGTTTACTCCTTTTCTGTTTCAATTCCTGTTTTAATTTCTGTTTCAATTTTTTGTTTTGCTGTTTCCGCTTTTTTAGCGGGACAATCATTTTCTTTTCCTTTGCCAAAGCCGTAGCAAAAGCTGACCGCCTCGACAGGACAGGCACGGATACACTTACCGCAGCGTATGCATTCGGTATGGTTGGGAGTTTTGGTTACATCTACATCCATCTTGCATGCTTTGGCACATTTTCCACAGGAAATGCACTTGTGTTTGTCTACTTTCATTCCGAAAAGTGACACCTTGTTAAGCAATGCATAAAATGCACCGAGAGGACACAGCCACTTACAGAACGGTCTGTAGAAAAGCACACTCAGTACGATTACTGCGATCAATATGCCCAGCTTCCACGAAAAGAGCGTACCAAGTGCGGCACGGATTCCCGAATCGACAGCGGAAAGAGGGATTGCCCCCTCGAGTACCCCTTGAGGACAAAGATACTTACAGAAAAAAGGATCTCCCATATCCGCGTCGTTTGTAATGAGCATCGGCAGTAAACATACAGCAAAAAGCAAAACTGCATATTTTATGTATGTCAGCGGTTTCAGCTTTTTAGTGGGAAGCTTTTTTGTCGGCACCTTATGTAACAGTTCCTGAAGCCATCCGAACGGACACAAAAAACCGCAGATAAACCGCCCGAGCAGAACCCCTATCAATATGAGGAATCCTGTGATATAATATGAAAAACTGAATTTTGACGAACCCACCACAGCCTGAAACGAGCCGATTGGGCAGGCTCCCGATGCCGCAGGGCAGGAATAGCAATTCAGTCCGGGCACACAAACAGCCTTTCCTTTGCCTTGATAAATTCCGCCCTTAAAAAAATTCGGCAGATGAATATTACTCAGCAAAGTTGCTCCTGCTTGAATAAGCCATCGAAAGCGTGAGAGGAACTGCGATACACCGCCTCTTTTTTTCTTCGGTTCTTTGTTATCCAATTCCCACACACTCCAAACACAGCCGGATTGCCTTGCTTAACACGGTTTCTGCTTCTCCTCGCAGAGCTCCGTAACACAGCATCGTAATTCCGCAGATAATCAGTACGATCTGAAATACGGCTTTTTTCTTTCGAGTCAATTCGGTCACCCCTTTCTTTTGTGCTTTCATTGTAGCACAGAGGATGTAAAATCTCTGTTAAGAACGAAAATTTAACAAAAACTTTATGCCTTAGCGATATAATTAAATTATCAAAGAAATATTAAAACATAACAAGGAGAGTTTTTATGCGTATTTTAGTAATTGAAGACGAGCGTGCGCTGTGCGAGACAATTGTTCGCAGCCTTAAAAGACTGGCATACAGCGTTGATTTTTGCTATGACGGAAACAAAGCAATTGAGTTGCTCGGAATGGAAAAGTACGATCTTGTTTTACTTGATCTGAATTTACCCGGTGCAGACGGGATGACGGTACTGCGAACTCTGCGACAAACCGACAGAGATACCGGAGTGTTAATTCTTTCGGCACGCTGTGAGGTTGCCGACAAGGTGGAGGGGCTGGATGCCGGAGCAAACGATTACCTGACAAAGCCTTTTCATTTGGAGGAGCTTGAGGCAAGAATACGCAGTCTGACTCGCCGGCGGTTTACACAAAACAATGTTGTTTTGAACTGCGGAAAGGTTGCTTTTGACACCAAAGCCCGTGTTGCCGTTGCTGACGGTCAGGAGCTGTCACTTACCCGAAAAGAAATCGGAATACTTGAATATTTACTTCTTAATCAAGGCCGCCCCGTCAGTCAGGAAGAACTGCTCGACCATGTTTGGGATAACAGTGTTGACAATTTCAGCAATTCAATAAGAGTACATATATCTGCATTACGAAAGAAACTGCGTGCGGCACTCGGCTATGACCCGATTCGCAATCGCATTGGTGAAGGATATGTTATGGAGGAAGAAAAAGTATGAAAAAGCTATCCTTGCAATGGCGCATAACTCTGATGACTGCATTTCTTATCGGAGCCACCTGCATTTTTATGAATGTTCTTATCGGCTATTCCGGCAGCCATTATATGGATTCCATAGGCTCTTATGTTACAGGTTACGGTGATACGGACAAAGGAGAACCTGACTTTTTCGATCCCGAACACGAAAAGCTTGATCGTGAATTGACTATTGTAATTAACGGAGCACAGGAATCCTTTATCGCTACCAATTGGTATATTACAGCGGCGGCAACATTGTTAGGCGGTGTGCTTGCGTATTTTTTAAGCGGGCATGCGCTGAAGCCTCTGCGTACTTTTACCGCTCGGGTTGAGAAGGTTCAACCTAACAATTTGACGGATATGAAGATAACCGAAGAAGTTCCGCCTGAACTGAGACAGTTTGTCAAGTCATTCAATCGAATGCTTGACCGTCTTGATGATGGATTTACCGCTCAACGACAGTTCACGGGAAACGCCGCACATGAGTTGCGCACGCCGCTTTCGCTTATGCAGGCACAGCTTGAACTTTTTTCGGCAGAGCATACCGAGGTATCGCCTGAAACGGCGGAGTTTCTCCGATTGTTGCGTGAGCAGACCGAACGAATGACGCAAATGACAAAAACCCTGTTGGAAATGAGCGAGCTTCGTACAGTGTCGTGTGCTGACCGCATAGAGATAGGACCTATGGTAGAAGAGATTTTCACTGACCTTGCACCACTTGCAGAGAAGAACAATGTTACACTTGAAAGCACTGGCGATGCTGTTATGACAGGCAGTGACACGCTGATTTATCGTTTGTTATATAATCTGACCGAAAACGCTATACGCTACAACCGTTTTGACGGTACAGTGAATATTACCGTAACGCACAAAGACAATCAGCTTGTTATTACGGTTGCGGATACCGGCTACGGCATCCCCGAACAATACAGAGAAAGTATTTTTCAGCCCTTCTTTCGTGTGGATAAATCCCGAAGCAGAGAATACGGCGGCGTGGGATTGGGACTTTCTTTGGTGTGGGAAATCGTTGCACTGCACAATGGTAAAATTCGTGTGGAAGAGAGTTCGGAAAAGGGTACTGCTATAGCAGTAAAGTTCCCTACAGATGCGATAAAAATTTAATATTTTGCGATTATTTCTTAATTAATTGTTGAAATTGCCGTAGCTCTGTGTTATACTATAATTAATTAATCAATTAGTTATCAAAAGGAAGCAAACATTATGAGAACAACAGAGGAACAGCACAACGAGCGTAAGAGGGAAATGATGGAAAAATGCTTTGAATGCTATGCTGAAAACGGATTGACCGGTACGGGCATCAAGGCTTTGGCGGCAGCGTGTGGCTGTACAACGGGAAATCTGTATTCCTATTTCAACAGTGTTGATGAACTGATTATTGAATCAACTGCATACTGTATGGAAAAGGTTGAGGATGATTTTATGGAAAAAGCTCCAACCGACCCGAAGGATGTTGTTCGATTTGTGAAAGAGGTTCCGTATTGGACCGCAAAGAAGCACGGCAAGAAATATCGGCTGATGTATCAGGTCTATACCCATCCGAAATATATTGAGCACGGCAAGAAATTCTTTGAGGGGGTGAATGAGCGCTATACCGAGTATGCAAAGCGGCTTGAACCGAAAATCGGTATTCCGTACACGGTGATTACACCGCTGATTTTTATATTTGTTCGTGCCTGTGTACACTATGCTATGTTTGAGGATGAATATTATTTAAAAACCCAAATGGAGGTCTTAAAACAGGGTGTTGCCCTGTTTGCTGATAAATACCGTTCACAATATTTGAGAGGAGGCAATGATAAATGAAAAAACGAATATACTGTATTACCACCGCACTCTGTCTTGTGCTTTGCATCGTACTTTGCATTGCATTTGCTGCCGTATGCAGCAAGGCGGAAAACAGCAAAACTCTGTTGCCGGAGGTGCGAAACAACGGCACAGCAATCCAATGGAGAGATACCGCCGAAGAGGAATGGCACGATCTTGTAGCTCTTAACACGCTCAGAGGTACTGACGGAAAGAACGGTACTGACGGCAAAGACGGTACTGACGGCAAAAACGGCATTGACGGCAAAGACGGTACTGACGGTAAAAACGGCATTGACGGCAAAGACGGTACTGACGGTAAAAACGGTACTGACGGCAAAAACGGTCTTGACGGTAAAAACGGTGCTGACGGTAAAAACGGCATTGACGGCAAAGACGGTCTTAACGGCAAAGACGGTCTTAACGGAAAAGACGGTCTTGACGGTAAAAACGGTACTGACGGCAAAAACATAGAGGTACAAAGAACAACAGAATATATACAGTGGCGCTATGAAGGAGAAAATTGGCAAAACCTTGTTGCCATTTCCGATATAAAAGGACCCACAGGGCAGAACGGTAAAGACGGAGCAAACGGAAAAACACCGGAGTTCCGTGTAAATGAAAACAATCTTCAATGGCGTTATGTCAGCGATGAAATATGGTTAAATCTTTACGACCTTTCAAATTTGAAAGGTCTTGACGGAAAAGACGGAATCGACGGAAAGAACGGTGTCGATGGCCTTGACGGCAAAAACGGTGATACGCCGTTCATCGGTGAAAACGGCAACTGGTGGCTCGGAGTGACCGACATTGGCGTAAAAGCCGCAGGTGTTGACGGTGAAAAAGGCGACAAGGGAGATAAAGGAGATGCCGGACAGAACGGTAAGGACGGAGCAAACGGAAAAACACCTGAGTTCCGTGTAAATGAAAATAACCTACAGTGGCGTTATGTCGGCGATGAAATATGGCTTAACCTTTACGATCTTTCAATTTTGAAAGGGCTTGACGGTGCGGACGGTAAAGACGGTATAAACGGCAAAGACGGTGCTGATGGTAAGGACGGAACAAACGGACAAAACGGCGCTGACGGCAAAGACGGCAACACCCCGTTCATCGGTGAAAACGGCAACTGGTGGATTGGAACGACCGATACGGGAGTGAAAGCCACAGGAGTTGACGGAGAAAAAGGAGACAAAGGAGACACCGGCGAAAAAGGCGAAAAGGGTGACAAGGGAGATAAAGGCGACAAGGGTGATGCAGGTCAGAACGGCAGCTGTTCGGGATATTTTTACGGAGAGGCAGACGCTCCTCCGAGGACAGTACTGAATAACAGTCGTGTCAATATTTCTGTCTACGAAAAAATAAACAAGGGTGGCTTGATTTCATCCTATTCATCCTACAGGAATAATATTACACTCAAAAAAGGACATATTTACAATGTCTGCTTAAGCGGTTCTCTCGAAGTTGGTTCAAACGAATCTAACAAAAGCGGCAATTACTCTATTCAGATGATAGACGGTTATGATGACGATCTGTGCAGGGAGCTTACACGAATAAAAAGAGACGGGGCAAAAATACCGCAAACCAATGATCAACATTCCTTTAATTTCAACAGAATGTATGATGCGTCAAATAAAGACATTACATTGCAGTTGTGGTTTGAAAATTCGGCATACAATACTTATCTCGGTGGCTTCAGAGGTACTATTACAATAACTGCTCTTGATTAAATTTATATAACGGAGGTGGCGGAAAATGAAAAAACGAATACTTAGTATCCTGCTGACTTTATGCATGATGCTCTGCCTTACGCCGATAAGCGTATTTGCAGAGGAGGTTGGGGCATGGGGCTCTGCTGCGATACAGCTTGGTGCAGATGCAATAAGTGTGTTAAGTAAAAATGTAAACACAGCGACCGCACCGACTGTGTATTTCGGGCAAAACCATGAAAATAATCCCGCTGCATGGCGAGTTATTGGCTATGACGGAAACGGTGTTACAAGCTCACAGGGGGATATTACCCTGCTTGCGGCAGGCGCTATGGGAGTTATACCATTTGCCGATACCATATTAAACAACGAATACGCACCGAGTAATTTGAAAACCGCGATAGATGCGCTTGCGGAAAAGCTGACGACAGAAGAAAATGTTGCCGTAAAGAAACGGGCGCTTACAAGCGGAAGTTACGACGGAGAGAATACCGACTGTGTAGCGGGAGGGCAGGTGGATAACGCTGTATTCTGGCCACTTTCCGCAAAAGAGGCTATTGCTGTAAACAACGATCTGCGTGCCTTGGAGCCTGCACATCCGAATTGGGTGACAAGCGGTTGGTGGCTGCGCTCCCCCGGCTCCAATAAATATCATGTCGCCGTCGTGCGTAGTGATGGTTCTGTCCAATACTCTGGGTACTCTATGCTCATTTTCAATAATCATCGGACTGTTCGTCCTGCTTTTAACTTAAATCTGAACTCTGTCCTTTTTGCATCTGCCGCTGTGGGCGGAAAGCCCGACGGAGGGCTGACCCCGATTCCCGAATACAGCGGAAACGAGTGGAAATTGACGCTTTTAGATAGTAGACGCAATTTTGCCGTAACGGAAAAAACTGTCAGCGCCGCCCCCGACGATACCGTTACGCTGAATTACAGCGGAGCGACCACAGGGGCAAATGAATATATCTCTGTCATCATTGCGGATAACAACGGCGCACAGTATTACGGCAGAGTTGCACAGCCTACTGCCGAAAGCGGAACGGTTGAAATCAAAATCCCGTCTGACATTGCACCGGGCGACTATACCATGAAGGTCTTCAATGAACAGTATAACGGTGACTGCAAGACCGACCTTGCAAGTGCTTTTGCGGATGTCACGCTGACGGTGGAAAGTCAGCCTGACGAGCAGTTTACCCTCGCCTCAGGTGGCAGATACTATTTTGACCTTTCGACAATGAACATACCCGGAACGGTAAACAGCAATCTGCCGGACAGCACCCTGCACTATGTGCCGTTTACCTATGTGGGTACGGTCAACGCTTACAGGCTCACATCGGAAATGGAAACCACCGAGGAGTATGCTCAGAAGAATAAATATCCCCACAGCCTATTCATTGCGGACTACAATGTAACACATACGGTAAGCTGGGATGACCTGAATACCGCAGGTCTGATTTTCGGCAAGGACTATGCCGTCGGCGGCGTGGACTATACCCTGCGCACACCGTCTGCGGGAAGTGGCTGTACGGGTTTAGACGATTTCCAACGCGGCACACCCCTAAGCAACGAATGGGATAAGATACTGAACAAGAACGACGGATATATCAAAACCTGGAATAATGTGTATTCGCGGGGGCAGGATACTACGAACTTTTGGAGTGAGTACCGTGCGGTTCGCGGGTACTTTTCGACCCGCTACTGGAACGACAAATATGCTACATACTCCAGCCCGAGCGTCGGTTTCCGCCCCGTCCTTGAAGTCCTGAACCCCGACACACTGGGTTCTGACGGACTGAAGGTCGTTACCCTTGACCTTGGCGGCGGCACGCTGGGTAATAGCTCCGATGCTATTCAGATCATTGTGAAAAACGGCAGTACATTTACCGCTCCCGCATCCGATGGTCTGAACCGCCCGGACGGAAATACAGACAGCTACTTCATGTGGCTTGACGGCAAGGGCAATTCCTACGAACCCGGCGGCAGTGTTCCTGCTGATGTGACGGAACTGACGGTGCAGTGGACAGCCCCGACCTATGCCGTAACCTTGAATACGAACGGCGGTACGATCGCAGACGGGAAGGATGTCACAGGCTATACCTACGGCTTGGGCGCAACACTCCCGACAGATGTGACGCGCACCGGGTACACCTTCAAGGGCTGGTATGACAACGAAAATCTGACCGGCTCTCCTGTTACGGCAATCGGCGGTGCAGAAACAGGTAATAAAGAGTATTGGGCGAAGTGGGAAATCAATCAGTACACAATAACCTTTGATACCAACGGCGGAAGTGAGATTGCACCCATTACACAGGACTACGGTACGGAAATTACCGTCCCTGCCGACCCGACAAGAAAAGGCTATACCTTTAAGGGCTGGGATAAGGAAATCCCCGAAACCATGCCTGCGGAGAATATAACGGTTAAAGCACAATGGGGAATCAATCAGTACACAATAACCTTTGATACCAACGGCGGAAATGAGATTGCACCCATTACACAGGATTACGGTACGAAAATTACCGCCCCAGCCGACCCGACAAGAAAAGGTTATACCTTTAAGGGCTGGGATAAGGAAATCCCCGAAACCATGCCTGCGGAGAATATAACGGTTAAAGCACAATGGGGAATCAATCAGTACACAATAACCTTTGATACCAACGGCGGAAATGAGATTGCACCCATTACACAGGATTACGGTACGAAAATTACCGCCCCAGCCGACCCGACAAGAAAAGGTTATACCTTTAAGGGCTGGGATAAGGAAATCCCCGAAACCATGCCTGCGGAGAATATAACGGTTAAAGCACAATGGGGAATCAATCAGTACACAATAACCTTTGATACCAACGGCGGAAGTGAGATTGTACCCATTACACAGGATTACGGTACAGAAATTACCGCCCCTGACAACCCGACAAGAAAAGGTTATACCTTTAAGGGCTGGGATAAGGAAATCCCCAAAACCATGCCTGCGGAGAATATAACGGTTAAAGCACAATGGGGAATCAATCAGTACACAATAACCTTTGATACCAACGGCGGAAGTGAGATTGTACCCATTACACAGGATTACGGTACAGAAATTACCGCCCCTGACAACCCGACAAGAAAAGGTTATACCTTTAAGGGCTGGGATAAGGAAATCCCCAAAACCATGCCTGCGGAGAATATAACGGTTAAAGCACAATGGGGAATCAATCAGTACACAATAACCTTTGATACCAACGGCGGAAGTGAGATTGCACCCATTACACAGGACTACGGTACGAAAATTACCGCCCCTGACAATCCTACAAGAAAAGGTTACACCTTTAAGGGCTGGGATAAGAAAATCCCTGAAACCATGCCTGCCGAAAACATTACAATCACGGCACGGTGGAAAGATACCGAAAAGCCGACGGGCGAAATTATCATAGGCACAAATAAATGGAATAAATTCTTAAACGAGCTTACCTTTGGCATATTCTTTAAGGATACACAGGAGGTAACTATAAATGCCGTAGATAACAGCGGAGTTGTGTTTGTATCCTATTTGGTAACAGATAAGGAGCTTTCCGAGGCTGAACTGAACTCTCTTGTATTCCGTGCATATGAAGAACCGTTTAGCATAGACCCCAACGGAGAATATATTATTTATGTAATGCTTGTTGATGAAAATATTAACATAACATACCTTCGCTCCGACCGTATAACGCTTGATAATATTCAGCCTGTAATCAGCGGTATTGAGGACGGCAAGACCTATTGTGAGGCACAAACCGTTATTGTTGATGAGAAGTATGTTGATACCGTTACTGTAAACGGCACGGCGGTTACGCTCGATGCAGACGGAGGTTTTGTTCTCCCACCGACAAACGGTGAGCAGAAGATAGTTATCACCGACAAAGCGGGCAATAATGCAGAGATGACCGTAACAGTCAACAACGGTCATACCTTTGGTGAATGGGTATCTGACAATGACGGTAAGCATACCCGAAAATGTATCGTGGACGGATGCGATGCTTTTGAAACCGAAAATTGCTCAGGCGGCAATGCCACCTGTACCGAAAAGGCGGTATGTGATGTCTGCGGTAAAGCCTACGGAGAACCTGACG
>OGYT01000301.1_pt1 | contig 39629 bp, 35 predicted proteins | sample 1576631 | NCBI WGS metagenome assembly OGYT01 (sample SAMEA3541588, study PRJEB24748) | human gut metagenome | biome: human gut; feature: human-associated habitat; material: faeces | place: China | collected 2012
AAGGAGTCCGGCTGGTTGCTGTCTCAAAATTCCATCCCAATGAAGCGATAGAAGAAGCATATCAGGCGGGACAGCGTATTTTTGGAGAAAGCAAAGTGCAGGAAATGACAGCTAAATACGAAAGTTTGCCCAAAGACATTGAATGGCATTTCATCGGACACCTGCAGACGAACAAAATCAAATACATGATACCATACGTAGCGATGATTCATGGAATTGATAGTTATAAACTGCTGGTCGAAGTCAACAAACAAGCTGTCAAAGCGGGACGTACAGTGAACTGCCTGTTGCAGATTCACGTTGCGCAGGAAGAAACCAAATTTGGTTTCAGTCCCGAAGAATGCAAGGAGATGTTGAATGCCGGAGAATGGAAAGAGCTGACTCATGTACGCATCTGCGGATTAATGGGGATGGCCAGCAACACCGATTGTATTGAACAAATCAATCGGGAATTTTGTTTACTAAATGGGCTCTTTAACGAGATAAAAACAACTTGGTTCATCCACTCCGATACTTTCTGTGAGCTATCAATGGGAATGTCACATGACTACCACGAAGCCATTGCCGCAGGAAGTACGCTGGTACGAGTAGGAAGCAAGATTTTCGGAGAACGAATTTACTGATTAAGTGTTAAAAAAAACATATTGCTATGACCGATTTAAAAACTACTTTCGCAGGGCTTTCCCTTAGAAACCCTATCATCATTAGTAGCTCGGGGCTGACCAACAGTGCCGGCAAAAACAAAAAATTGGCAGAAGATGGTGCCGGTGCAATTGTTCTGAAATCACTGTTTGAGGAACAAATCATGCTGGAAGCAGACCAACTGAAAGATCCGGCTTTCTATCCGGAAGCCAGTGACTATCTGGAAGAATACATCCGTGAACACAAGCTATCCGAATACCTGACTTTAATAAAAGAAAGCAAGAAGGTATGCCCCATTCCTATCATTGCCAGCATCAACTGCTACACTGATTCCGAATGGATTGACTTTGCAAAGATGATTGAAGAGGCCGGTGCCGATGCATTGGAAATCAATATCCTTGCCCTGCAATCGGAAGTGCAATATACATACGGTTCATTCGAACAACGCCACATTGATATTCTCCGCCACATCAAAAAAACAGTCAAGATACCTGTAATCATGAAACTGGGTGATAACCTGACAAATCCTGTGGCATTAATCGATCAGTTGTATGCCAACGGTGCAGCAGCAGTTGTTCTCTTCAACCGTTTCTATCAACCGGACATCAACATCGAAAAGATGGAGCATATTTCAGGAGAAGTATTCAGCAATGCTTCCGACCTTGCCACTCCGCTCCGTTGGATCGGAATTGCGTCTGCAGTAGTAGACAAAATCGACTATGCAGCTTCCGGTGGTGTTGCCAACGCAGAATCAGTAGTGAAAGCTATCCTTGCCGGTGCTTCAGCCGTAGAAGTTTGCAGTGCAGTCTATCTGAATACAAATGCATTCATCGGAGAAGCCAACCGCTTCCTCTCTGCATGGATGGAACGCAAAGGATTCAAAAATATAGCTCAATTCAAAGGCAAACTGAATATTAAGGATGTTCAGGGTGTTAATACATTCGAACGTACACAGTTCCTGAAATATTTCGGAAAGAAAGAATAATAAAGAAAAGCAAGAAGTAAAAATCAGGCACGGATTACACGGATTACGCGGTTTAAGATAATTGGAGAAACCGTGAAATCCGTGTAATCCGTGCCAAATTTATTTTTTCATCATTACAGCAAGTTACTTGCCAACTCACTCAATTCACTTCGTTCACCTTTCAGCAAATTGACGTGTGCAAAGATATTCTGGTCTTTCATACGATCAATCATGTATACCAGACCATTGGACTGACTATCCAGATAAGGTTGATCAATCTGTTGGATATCTCCCGTAAATACCATCTTCGTACCTTCACCTGCACGGGTGATGATTGTCTTTATTTCATTCGGAGTCAGATTCTGCGCTTCGTCGATGATGCAATACATTTCGCTCAAACTACGACCACGGATAAATGCCAGAGCTTCAATCACCAGCTGCTCGCTTTTCTGCATATCTTCTATGCGCTTCACTTCGGTAGAGTTTGCAGCAAACTGACGTTTTATCACGTTCAGGTTATCAAATAACGGCTGCATATAAGGAGCCACTTTCTCCTGCGCGTCTCCCGGAAGGAAACCGATATCCTTATTGGAAAGCGCCACAACAGGACGTGCCAGCAAAATCTGTTTGTAATCCGTCAGTTTGCCCAAAGCAGCAGCCAAAGCCAGCAATGTCTTCCCCGTTCCTGCTTTTCCAGTCAGAGCCACCAGTTTGATTTCCGGGTCATTCAGAATCTCAAAAGCAAAACTCTGTTCCGCATTCCGTGGTTCGATTCCATAATTCTTACCCTTCATCACACGGATAATAGAATGGGTAAAAGGATTGTAGCGTGCCAATACACTATTCCGGTCACTCTTCAATACAAAACATTCATTGGGATGAATCAAATCCTTAAAGTCAAATTCACTCAAGTCAATGCCTTCCTTTGAAGAATAAATACGGTCGATCAATGCCGGATCTACATTTTCAAAAATCTCATTAGATTTCTCGAACACATCTACATTTACCACCTTATCCGTAATATAATCTTCGCAAAGCAGACCGATTGAACGGGCTTTCATGCGCAGATTCACATCTTTGGTCACTAAGATAGATTTCATTTTCGGATACTTGTCGGTCAGGTATTCGGTTGCCGCCAAAATCAAATGATCGGGTTTCTTTATAGGAAACGATTCCCACACTTTGGCAGCCGGCACATTGCTTGTCACGACAAACAGACGTCCCAATCCTTCGCCAAGCTTCACTCCGTCGGAGAAAAGCTCATCGCTTGTCAGCACATCCAATTCGCGCACGAACTCACGAGCATTGAAATTTATCTGCTCGTTTCCTTTTTTGAACTTATCCAGTTCTTCGAGTACAACAAGAGGGAGGTAAATATCATTTTCCTGAAAATTCTTCAAGCAATTGTAGTCGTGAAGAATAACATTTGTGTCTAGCACAAAATTTTTCTTAGTTCCCATGATTTCTTAGATTTAAATGTTGATATTTGCAATCTCATTCGCCAATCCCCCATTTATAGTCAGATTGACGGTTCTAAAGATAAACAAATTAGCGGGCAATAAAGATTGCCCGACGTTAAATATTATAAAACATGGACTATCAGAACACTTTAAAGTACTTATATGAGAGTGCGCCAATGTTTCAACAAATAGGAGGCAAAGCATATAAGCCGGGTTTAGAGACCACACACAAATTGGACGAACATTTTGGGCATCCTCATCAACAATTCAAGACGATACATATCGCCGGAACCAATGGAAAAGGATCCTGTTCACATACCATCGCAGCCGTATTGCAGTGCGCCGGTTACCGGGTAGGACTATTCACCTCCCCTCATTTAATCGACTTCCGCGAACGTATCCGTATCAACGGTGAGATGATACCGGAAGAGTATGTAGTCAATTTCGTAGAAGAGCATCGCTCTTTCTTCGAGCCGCTGCACCCTTCATTCTTCGAACTGACCACCGCTATGGCATTCCGTTATTTTGCCGACCAGAAAGTAGATGTAGCAGTTATCGAAGTAGGCATGGGCGGAAGATTGGACTGTACGAATATCATCCATCCGGATTTGTGTGTTATCACCAACATAGGCCTCGACCACACCCAATATCTGGGTGACACGCTGACGAAGATTGCCAAAGAGAAAGCCGGAATTATCAAAGAAGGAGTTCCGGTCGTTATCGGCAGAGCCCAAGGGGCAGTGAAACGTGTATTTACCATGAAAGCTAAAGAAAAGAATGCGCCTATCGAATATGCCCGTGAAAATGCCCGGTACTGGGACATGGAAATAGTTCCTTATTCGAAATTGCAAGAAATAAGACCGATGATGGACAACACAATTCAGAGCATGCACGAAATGATCGAAGCAATGGACGAACAATCAGAAGAAGAGGCAAACCAGATGCGGCAAGCATTACTCATGTTAGACCTGTCAGACAGTCTACGTACGCTAGACCAGATACTCGACAAAAGAAAAGATGCTATCAAAATCCACAATGAGATGTTTCCTTTCGGACTTTTCACAGAGTTGAGCGGAGCTTACCAATTCGAAAATATGTTTACCATCCTAAAAGCCCTTGCGACACTGACCCGTCTGAACTACAACATCAGATCCCAGGACTATCGCACAGGTCTTGCAAACGTATGTCAGCTCACCGGTCTGATGGGGCGTTGGCAGAAAGTACACAGCTATCCGGATATTATCTGTGACACGGGACATAATGTTGATGGAATCGAATATATCCATGTACAGCTCAATGCCATTCACAAAACCTTCGATCAGGAGATCCATATTGTATTCGGCATGGTCAATGACAAAGACATCCGGGGGGTTCTGCGAGCATTGCCGAAATATGCCACCTATTATTTTACCAAAGCAAGCGTTAAACGCGCGCTTCCGGAAAATGAACTACTGGCATTGGCAGAAGAAGCCGGATTGAAAGGTACCACCTACCCCACTGTTGTAGAAGCTGTACAGGCGGCAAAAAAGAACTGCCCCCCCAAAGATCTGATCTTTGTAGGAGGCAGCAGTTTCATTGTCGCAGATTTGTTAGCGAACCGCGATACACTCAATCTCTACTAACGCATCCTTTGGCAGAGCTTTTACGGCAACCGCCGAACGTGCCGGAAAGGCTCCGTCAAAATACGTGGCATACACACCGTTCATCCCTGCAAACAGGGACATATCCTGAAGAAAGACAGTGGTTTTGGCAATGTTTCCCATTGTCAATCCTGCTTCTTCAAGAATGTATTTGATATTCTCCAACGACTGGCGAGCCTGTCCTTCTATCCCTTCAGCCATCTGTCCCGTAGCGGCATCAATAGGCAACTGACCGGACACAAATACCATACCATTGGCTTCTATCGCCTGACTATAAGGGCCGATAGCCCCCGGAGCTTTCTCACTGCAAATTACTTTTTTCATATATATTTCTTTTTTCTGTTTACCGAATTTCAAAGATAAAAATAAATTTCGATTAAGATTGACAAATCTGTTTCTTTTTATTATCTTAGCAGCTGATGAGCAAGCATAATTACGACATATTCATTAGTTACCGTAAGAAATGTTCGGGCGACAAGCCTGAAATGCTACAACTGATGCTGGAAGAATCCGGATTCCGCAAAAGGGTGAGCTTTGACAAAGACAATTTAAACGGTCGGTTTGATGTTGAGTTGATTCGCCGCATTGATGAATGTAAAGACTTCATTATGTTCATGGTGCCGGAGACGTTTACAACGATCCGCCCGCTCAATGAAGAAGCGGTTGAGGCAGGCGAAAAAGCAACATGGGACATGGAAGAAGTGGCTTTCTACGAACGGATGGCGTCCTTGACCAATGAAGAGTTTGAAACAGAAATTAAACAGATCAGCCGTACCGGAGAGATCGATTTTGTCCGGATAGAATTAGGCCGTGCGTTACGTCGCCAAAGTAGAACCCCCAAACAGATAAATATCATTCCGATTGCTCCGCAGGAAAGTGAAAGCTATGATTTCGCTACCCTGCAACTCCCCCCGGACATTAGTGGATTGAAAGACTTTCAAGCTGTATTTTACAGCAACTCACGGGTAGCCCGATTCAAAGATATAAAAGGTGACCTCCTGAAGCAAATGTTGTCAAAGCCTTCTTATGTATCTGCCAAATGGCTTATGATGACTTTCATTGCCCTATTATTAATAGTAGCAGGAAGCAAAACTTATACTTCCATCCAAAGAACGGCAGAACAAAAACTGGAATTCAAGGAGTGTCGCACTTATGACGATTACAGTAGTTTCATAAAGAAACACCCGGACAGTTCTTTGAAATCGACGTGCGACTCTATCCTGCATGAATTCAACGCGCTCCGGAATGACGGACGCGCCTCCGTGAACAACACCGGAAACAGGGATATAAAAGACAGAGAGAAAGAATGGGTAGACGTAAAATGGAATCCTACGATCACACTGCCCCAGCTCCGCTCCCTGGTGGACATGATGAACAATATGCTGCTGATTCCGGCCAAAAAAAAAGAATTCATCATGGGAAAAGCTACAGGAAAAGGGTATGACTCACCACAGCACACCGTTGTATTGAGTTCCGATTATTATATGTGTAAATACGAAGTAACACGCTCGCTGTGGTATGCCGTTATGAATGACTCCATTGTTACGGAAAAAGGCATGCTGCCTATGACACATATAACGTGGAATGATGCCGAAGCCTTCACCAAGGAGCTGAACAAGCTCACCGGTTTACCTTTTTCCCTCCCTACGGAGGCGCAATGGGGATATGCAGCCACCGGAGGCGAAAGTTATCCTTATGCCGGTTCAGACAACATTCGTGATGTAGCTTACTACGCCTCCAATGCCAATGAACGCTTGCATCCCGTTGGTGAGAAACACGAAAACGGGTTCGACTTATACGACATGTCAGGCAACGCCGCCGAATGGTGTACGGACTGGATGAACCGGTACGAAAATACACGGGTCACAGATCCCCAAGGTCCGGCAGAAAATCCCGGACACCATAAAAAGATTGTGAGAGGAGGCAGCTACCTGGCCAACGAACGTGATATGGACATTCGCCATCGCAGCGTACAGACTTACGATACATCAGAACCACATATCGGATTTCGTGTGGTACTTAATCCTATTCAATAACACAATGAATGCAGAATAAAAATGAGCATGAAAACTATTTTCAGAGTATTCATCCTCCTGTTTTTTTCCATCGGAGGGCAAATAAGTGTCAATGCACAGACAACGACACCCTTTGAAATGGTGTTCGACGCCTGTAAGAAAGCATGTGAAGCATTGGACGGCGGCTTTGCCAGTGGTGAGCAACTGCTGGCAGTAAGCAAAACGCTGCGTGATGCAGCCCCTATCCCATTAACCGTCAAACAAACTCAGGGCGATGTCTTGAGCCTGAAAGGACATCTGGTCTTTGATTACGAATTTATTCAAGCCTGCGTTGATAATGAAACAATCTATGAAATCGCGGACAAGTATGCAGCAGAAGCGAGGATGAGAGGTGATAAGGATTCCGCCAACAAAGTAAGATTAGATACCAAAATGGTGGCTGCCGGCCAGACCTGTACTTTCGAGATTCCGAGCTGTTCGGGAACCTCGCAGATAGGCTGTGTGGCAGAGGTGAACCGTTCTTTCAGTTGGAAAATAAAGACAATCGGTTATCAATCGAAAAGTGAACGGGAATACAAATGTAATGACAGCGTCCGGAAAGGGCTTCCTTTCCGAAAAGAAAAGGTTAGCTCGGACGAGCGGTATAAAATCATCGTCTCGATCACCAATAGAAGCAAGAGAGACGGGAGCTTTGCCTTGATCTTATTTTAATCCACTAAAATCTCTATTATATGCGACAATTCATTCTATCTCTATTAGCCTGTCTGTGTCTGACAGCCTATTCACAGACTGCAAGCCAAGCCGACCTACTGGTTGAAGAAGCTCAAAAACTAGAAAGTAAACAAGATTACACAACCGCCATTACCCAACTGAAACAAGCGGACGAATTATATGTCAAAACGGGAAAGACACAGAGTGCGGAACGTGCTACCTGCCTGCACATTTTAGGCCGCTGTTATCTGAATCTGGAGCGTCCCGAAGGACTAACCTATACACAAATGGCAGCAGATATGCGCAAGACCATACTGGGTGAAACAGATATCAAATATATTTCCTCCCTGAACAACACAGGACTCTACTACCTGACTGTTGCAAAAGACTATCATAAAGCAACAGAAATTCACAGCAAGACATGGGAACTGTGCAGTCGCATTCAGCCTCGTCCCGAACAGGCATCTATGTTTCATCTCAATCTCGCCCGCTGCTACATAGCTTTAGGAGAAATGGATAAAGCAAGTGCCATCGTAGAAGAAGAAATAGCCATCAGTAAAAAGAGGTATGGCGAAAAGTCCCTTTCAGTAGCCCGTCAACTCCAGCAGATAGGTTCGTTGTACTACCTGTCGGAACGTAAAGACGTAGGGGTAACTTATTATGAACAGGCCTTCAACATCTTTCCTGACGATTCAAAAGAATACGAGCAACTTCTCAATTGGATATCGTCCATCTATCTGGAATTGAACAATCAGCCGAAAGTATTGGAATATATGAAATTGGCAGAAGCTCACAATAAAAAAGAACTGGAAAAGCCTTGCGACGAGCCCGGTTGCCTGACCGAGCGCGCCCAGTATTTTGCCAGTATAGGTGACAACGACAAGGCAAGGGCACATTTTCTGGATGCTTTAAAGAAATGCGATGTGAATACCCATAAGGAGATCGTTTTTAAGGTACGCCACTACTATGCGCAATTTCTCTCCGGAATACAAGATCACGCATCCGCCGGCGAATACTACGAACTGGCAGCAGACATCCTTCGCAACAATCCTGCCGAACAGGCTAAATTTGCATTGGAGTCTTATCTGGGCGGACTCAATTATAGCATTGCTGCCAAGTATGAGGCCTCCAATCGTATGCTCAACCAGGCACTGTCGGTTTATGCACAGATGTTGCCGGACAGACTGGACAAATATGTAGACACCTCCATTGCATTATGCCGTAATTATGGATTTACCAAGGAGTATGGAAAAGCCCTCGAAATACTTGCAAAAGCCGAAAAACAGCTTCCGACGGGTGATAAGTCAGATAAGATGGGGGAAATTCTCCGTTCCAGAGGAAGTATCTTATACCGACAGAAACAATATGCAGAATCGGCAGCAAACTACCAACAGGCTGCGGACATTTACAAAGTTCTTCCCGGTAGTGATGTAAAATATCAGGATGCACTTAGCAGTCTGAATCGTTGCCACACCATGATGGGCAATGAGACAGCCGACAGACAGACAGAACAGGATGCGGAACGTCAGCGAATGGCGGTTTTAAACAGGCTATTAAAAGAGAGTCTTGAACAACTGGATGCTTATCGCCTGCAATGGGGAGAAGACGGGTTGATGTATGTCTCCGCATTAGGGACTATCGCCGATATCTATTATACCCAAGGACAGACCGACAAGGCATTAGCCTATATGGAACCTTTCCTCTCCGGCGAAACAACCGCACTGCGTAATCTTTTCCGTCTCTCGAAAGCCGATGAACGCCTGGCATTCTGGAAGGATATCCGTTCCTCACTGGACAGTATTCCCCTCCGTGCAGCCAATATCGCCGCAACAGGTACGCCTGAACAAAAACAACGTTTTGCCCGGTTAGGTTACGATGCATTATTGTTTTCGAAAGGTATTATGCTTAATTCGTCTATTGAACTGGAGTCTCTGATCCGCGCTTCGGGAGATAAGTCTCTGCTCGACCAATACAACAAGGCTGCCCTTATGGCGGAACAAATTTTATCCATGCAAAGTGAACTCCCGAATGCAACCAATCAGACGGAAGCACAGAAAAATATCATCCGCCAGAAAGAGGAGTATGAACAGTTGCAACTGAACCTGATGCGAAAGTCTACTGATTTCGGCGACTATACCCGTTATCTTTCCGTCAAATGGCAAGACGTACAAAAGCATCTGCATGGAAACTCCATCGCCATAGAATTTGCTCTCATAGACGATGAATTACTAGCTCCGGACAAACATCTGGCCGCTTTCGTACTTCGTCCGGGCGACGCGTCTCCCACCGCAATCAAGTTAATGAGTCAGAAATTGCTATTGAAAGAGATGCAATCGCCTACGGCTTTCACCGCAACCGAAAACGGGGCACATTTCTGGAAAGCGCTGGATGAATATATCAGCAAAGCGGATACCATTTATTTTTCACCTGACGGGATACTTCACCAGTTGCCTGTAGAATATCTTCCGTATGGAGCGGGTAACCTGCCGTTAGCATTCCGGAAAGCCGTCTATCGTTTATCGTCAACAAAAGAAATCGCACTCGACAGAGCTTCGCAGAACTACTCATCAGCCGCACTTTTCGGAGGATTGGACTACGAAATGGCTTCAACCAAAGTCCGCAATATTGTTTCTACAGATCATAACTCCGGGAAATTCCGTAACGGACAGAATGGGTATCATGAGTTACCATATACGCTCAATGAAGTAAATAACGTAAATTCCCTGTTGAAAAAAAAGAAGATTAAAACCAATCTATTCGTAGGTGAAAACGGAACGGAAAAGCAGTTCCGGGCACTCGACGGCAAAGCTGTTTCGTTAATTCACATAGCTACTCACGGAGACTATAAAGAATTGAAGCGACGTGAAGCCGATGATGCGATGAAGCATTGCTTCCTGATTATGTCCGGCGCCAATGCCACGGAAGAGAATAACGACGGACTGCTCCGTGCAGATGAGATCAGTGTACTAAACCTCCGCGGTTGTCGTATGGTTGTTCTTTCTGCCTGCAACACCGGTCAAGGTACTCTTGGTGCGGATGGTCTTTTCGGTCTTCAACGAGGCTTCAAGAATGCAGGAGTACAAACCATCCTCATGACACTTTCAGCTGTTGACGACCAGGCCTCCATGCTTCTCATGACTAAATTCTATGAGAACATCATTTCAGGGTTATCCGAACGACAGGCTCTTATCAAAGCACAACAGTACCTTCGTGAGAACGGATATGCAGACAGTAAATATTGGGCACCATTTATCTTGTTGGATGCAGGCAGAGCGCCTATTCCTCATCCTTCGAGATCTTGAACCCTAGTTTCATAATCAGTTTCAAGGTTTCCACCGAAGAATTTCTGTCGTACACCTTTTCTTCTTCAGATAATTCTTCATACGGAACCAGGCACGGATGCTGCTTCAGCACATCATCCCGCTTTTTTCCATACGTCCAACCTTGTTCTATTCTGGTTTTCGACCAGACTTCATGAACATTCTTAGCCATTTCTTCTACCAGGTATTCCAACTCCTTCGGGAGTTGGATATGTCCTGTATCCACCGGATTGGGAATATACTTTTTCATCTACAAATCATTATTTATATGTTAACGGAACAATTTCCAATCTATTTTTTTGCCACAATGACTACAATATATTTGGTCCATAAAAATAGATGCACCACATTCACAGACTTTGGCATCGCCTTCATTCTTCAATTTTCTCATCAGCTCATTATGAAGAGCCGTATCGCCCTGTTTGATAATACTATACCCCAGCTTTTTCATCAGCTTGATCGTATCAAACGCCATACGTCGATCATATTCTTTTTCCGAATAAGGAAGCATGGAATAAGGCACCATGTCCGGAGTCTCTTTCTTCTCGTCATCCCTCTGCGGTCCATAAGTCCATCCCTCTTCCTGACGCTGGTCGGCCCAGACTTCATGCACATTTTCAGCAATGGCTTCACGCAATTCAATCAAATCAGTGCTCAATTCAACATCTTCCAGATCAATGGGCCGCGGATTATAATCCAGATCAGGCACTTTCACCCTCGCAAGATATGCTTTTGCATCATTCCATGCCGCAATAAAGTGATCCTTGGGATAGGCCGTACTTTCCTCTCCTGTTGCAGGATCATAAAGCGTCACTTCCTCTTCATTTACGTCAAGCACTACTGCTGCATGATAAGCAATTTCCTCCTCGCTATTTTCCGGCAACCGGCAACTATTTACCACAACAATCGCATCATGTCCGGCCTTGAGGGCACGTATGACACTGTCAATACTGGAACCATAACTGCGCATCACAATCAATCCGCGTTGTTCGAGCAGGCAGCCTACACTATGCAAAGGAGTTCCCCTCTCCCTCAACCAACTGTTATTCCTGGCCTCCTCCGAGAGTTCGTCCGAATTATATTCAATCTTTCTACGTTTCAAAATAAACTGTTCACACTGGAAATCACAAAGATTACCTTCCGATTTGGCTGCCATCCGCGCCATTGGCAGGAAGTCCGTTTCTTCATCATCAGCTCCCATCATGGCATCCAACTGTTGAGACAAGATAAATTCCTCTTGCAAACTTTCATCAGTCGCCAGATATTCAAGTACCAAAGCTGTTTCTTCAGCATTCGTCTTACCTTCTTCAAAAGCAGCCAACAATTCTTCGGTTATCATATTTTTATCTTTTGTTTTCATACTTCTTCTTATCATTCATAGCTAAGTGAGCCAATGCTGCCAGCGCACGCTTTTTAATATTGTACAGATTAGCAACAGTTATTCCCATAGATAATGCTAAAAATTCAGGTTCGACCTCTTTGAGTACTAATTCCCTGATGACCATCACATACCGCTTATTCGACATCAGATCGAACAAACGTTCCAAATCAATCTTTGCGGCTATTTTCGATTCAGAGTCGTCTATTTCTTCTTCATGATTCTGCTCATAAAGAGGCTCTTTACTCTCGTCTTCTATCATCTGTTCACGTTTTTTCCGGGAACAGAAAAAACGAATTGCCACAATCTTAATCCATGTTCCAATGGTGCTACGTCCCTCAAAATTACGAAGAACGGCAGCATCATTCTTCATTAGATGATAGTAGAGTTCGCTGATACATTCATCGTAATCAACCTAGTAATCAAATATCAGCTTAATTACATTGATAAACAACGGACGATATTTTATGTTGAAAAACCAATCGGTGATTTTTTCATCCCGATTGATTAATCCGTCGACTATTTCCTGATCTGTCATATAGTTAGTTCTTTTTCAATCTAAAACTTAGCTCAACCACACACTGGTCATAAGGGATGGTTTCCGGATATTTACTTCTTAAAATATCATTATCGACGATGCATTTATGCTTCTTCTGCTGAAAGTCTTTATCTCCGTCACACGTTACAAATCCTTGCAGTTCCATACATGCATTCCAACGCAAATGTTCGCACTTACTCAAATTATCAAATAATGTACTGGAAACAACGTCACAAACCTTAGAATAGTTCAATGTATGGGCATCACGCTGCGTCAGCTCAACCATCTCTTTCAATCTTTCCTTATTATCTTTGCCATCCTCTCCCATGGCCCCAGCTAAAAACTTTTTGGTATCGATATGCCATACATTAGCCCTATCCTGCTCTTCCTGATAAGCCAATTTAATTTGTGCATTCAAGCTATGCTTGTCCTGCAATGCCTCTCTACGCGCATTCCATTCTTCTTCCGCTGTTTGCTTCAGGCTTTCCTTCGCTTTCTTCTTCTCTTCAATTTCCTTCTCATTCGTTTCAGGCATTGCGTCAATCATAATTTTCTGATATGCATAATAAAATTCCTTTGCCAATACTTCAAGCACATCTGTCGATACCACATCGTACGAGAATATTTCTTCCTGCGCTCCAAAAGTTATGATTACATCCCGGGTATTGCCATAAATATTAAAATACTCTTTTATTTGCTTCAGCTGAATGGTGTTGCAACTTCCATTGACACGCAGATAAATCCTAAAATCATTGAAACAATCCTTTCTATATCGATAGGCATATTCGTAGAGATCAATCGCCAATGCCATCCCTTCATTATCATTTCCTATAGCAATTACAATATAGTTTAGATCATGAATGATTTCAGAGAGCTTTTCCCAAAAACGTTCGGAATGGATAGACATTTCTTCACACCATTCCAACTCATTTTTCCTCTCCTTCAAGGCAGGTGCTTTCATTAAAAAATCACCTTTCAATTCATCCATATGTTCATCAACCACATATATTTTTTGAGGGTTCCTATTGCCATTTACATCGATCAATGCCCCAAACTCATATAGAAAACGAAATGCATCACGTCCTGTTTCTCCAAAGCCAATAATCATCGACGTAAAAGGTTTCTTTACACAAGCCTTCGATGTATTGACATCTACAAAATTCACGGGGTGATTCCTCACATTCTTTTTTAATTGCAATACAGCAAGATTAGACGAGTCGATGATATGAATCTGATGTTTCAACCCATCACATATTTCCAACTTCTGGTTCTGGTTGTTCTTACGCGCATGGCAATAAATCTGAACCTGATTATGGACTCTGTCTTCTTTACATTTCGCTATTTCCTTAAAAACAGACACCGCCTCCAGATTCAGTTCTTCATTGGGAGACAAGAAATAGAAAGTTGCCTGCGGGTACTTCTTGATTAGGTTTCCCAATCTCCTCAATCCGAGATATTTGTATAAATCAAATTCCGATTTGACTTTATCTATAACCCGGCCTGTGATTTCAAATTTAGAGTTAACCAGTATGCCGTCAAGCTCTTCTATCTTTTCTATAAATTTTTCAGTTCCGTCATGAGACGAATTAAAGAAATGACTGAATGTGAACCGGCCATGAGAACTGCTTTCATTAGCAGAAAGCAACCTCACGAAAATGAACTTACAATTCTCCCATCCTTCTTCATTCTTCCCCTTTGGCTCTGCCGCTTTTTTTCTTATACTGTTAGCCAGCAATATCGCATTATCATTGACACCCCAGAAAATAAACAGCCGGCATTTCTTCTTTCTTGAAAGATTCGCCATACATAACCGCACCCATGAGATAAATCTGAATCCTAACAGTTTGATGATAAAAACCGCACTCACTATAACGGCCAGGAAATGTATCACAGAAAATATCGTCATGTAGAAAGGATCATGATGCAGATCTTCAGGAACCTCCAAAAGATCGGAATGCGAAGCGAACATTTCCATAGAAGACAGAGCAGACCTAAACGCCAACGCTATCGAATTACTGTCACTCCCTCCCTCATTAAAAGCATACCAATATATCAGGAAACCTGCAATAAATACCGTACCTGCAATCCATTTCAGGTTATCCACTAAGAATTTCCGTTTCTTAAAAAGCAGGTATACTAAACCTATCCCGATAATGATTAACAAAAGGGTAGAATATCCCCATTGATTTAAAAAACAAGGGTCTGTCGCGTGCTGTGCATTGCATTCACCAGTTTGAGAGATTACTGTGCTTAACATATACATATTCGATAGATTGATTATTTATTCTACAAATTTATACAAAATATTGAATAACAAACAGATTAGTAACAAAAAACCTCCTGCAAAACGAATTTTGCAAGAGGCTTTCTTATTTCTTCTTTAATAAGATTATTCAGCTTTTTCTTTATTCTCCTCCGCTGGAGCTTCTGCAGGTGCGGGAGCATCCTCCACCGGCTTGTCAACTTTCACCTCTTCTCTTGAAACGTTTACAGTCACATTTACAGAAGCAGGCTGTGCCTGATATGGCATACGGTTTTTCGGATCTGCTCCGTAAGGATTAGGACCTACCGTACCATCTGCAAACAACATATACAATGCAAAAATCCAACCAATGATAGGCACACAGCACAACAAAATCAGCCAACCGGATTTGTTTAAGTCGTGCAGACGTTTCACACCCTGTGCCAAAGAGAACCAGATGGAAGCAATCATAGCAGCAAGACCGATCAATAAACCAAATACTGATCCTCCGGCCGATCCGCTGGCAGCACCCAAAACAAATGTACCTACACCTAGCGCCCATGCAATACTGGAAACTATACCACCGATAATACCCGACAGGAAATATTCAATTCTACGAATACGCCCGTCAAAAGAGAAAGGAGCTTTGAACATAATTTATTAAATTTATATGAATAAATAAGTGAGTTTTTATCCGTGTTTCTCAATATGAAAGCAAAGATATAAAAAAAATTAAATAAAGAAAGAAATCGGGCAAAAAGATTGAAAAATGCCCTATTTTCTGTAGAAATCACAATTTCACTCCATCCCAATGTATTACTACCACCCACTCTTTCGGCTGACAAGTTCCGTAAGAACGGTGCGGAACCGTAGCAACCACCAAATCACAATGGGAAGATAGTACAATTCGCAACTCCTTCAGCAACATATCCATCTGAATAATCAAATGAAGATATTTCGTCATACACCGAATCACCCGTACATACTGATAAATGCACATATCCTCTCCCCGCCTTATCTCCCCTAATGTTTTAGGAGAGATAGCGAATTCGCTTATGAAAAAACTGTTACTGAAAATACGATCCATATCCATTAAAGCCAATACCAAATTGCTTAAGAACTCATAAGGTTCCTGTTTTTCTTTTGCCATGTCATTCTATGATTAATAATTTATAATTTTTCAGTTTTTTATTTGCTTTATCAAGTGCTATCCACATAGGGAAGCAACCTTATTTTTAATATCTCGACCTTTGTTCACGTTATCTGATAGTCAGGTAGCTCAATCTTACAAAAAACAATTTTATATGAAAGTCTTAGAAGAAATCAAAGTCTCGGTTTACGAAAATGTGTATTCAAAAAAGCCCCAAGTCATGTCTTTCCTTGAAGTCATTATTATGTGCATTCATCCGATCTATGCCTCCATCATAAACGCTATTCGGCGGTACCATGCAGAAGGAGACCATGCCGCAGCACAGAAGCTGAAAAACCAACTCCCCTGCTTCACTCCGGCAGGCACATTCGACGGAGCGCACGCTATCAAAAACTTTCTTCTCCCCAGCCATATTGTCGGACTTGATTACGATCATGTAAAAGATCGTCTTCAAGTCATCCAACGTTGTGCGGCAGATCCCCACACAGTAGCGGCAATAGAAAGCCCTACCGACGGAGTGAAAGTTTTCGCCTATGTAGAAGGTATCGAAAACCGCCATCGTGAAGGGCAGCAACTAGTGAGCCGCTACTACAATCAACTGCTGGGATTGGAGAGTGACCCGGCATGCAAGGACGAAAGTCGCATGTGTTATTTCAGTTATTCCCCCAACGGATATGTTGCGGCGCTCTATCAGGCATTTGTGTTGGAGCCACTTATAAAAGAAGAAACAAACACTTTCTCTGAAAATGAAGTGCTTCCTCCCTTTCCCCTTCAGGATAATACTCCAGAAAACGTGTCTGAAGAAGGAATCGCCCAATTTATTTCGTCCTATATTTTCTTTCATCCGCTAACAGCCGGTCAGCGCCATTCCAACGTCTTCAAACTTGCCTGCGAAGCCTGCCGCCGACACTATCCCCAGAAAAGCATATTACGCGAACTTACTGTATTTTTCGAGCACACGGATTTTCGTCCCGAAGAACTAACAAAGGTTTTATCGTCTGGATATAAACAAGTTAATGAACATGCACCCGCTTCCTCTCCGGCCAGCGCCCCTTCTTTTCAAAAGGACATAAGGACAAAAAGACAATATAGTACTGCAGAAAATTCCGATACCGACGACGAAGCCTATTGGCTGGGAGAAGAATTCCGAAAAGGAACTCCTTTATTTCCCCGCAGTTTGTACAATAATCTTCCCGACCTATTAAATGACTGTATCATTGAAGACGGAAGCGAACGCGAACAAGATGTCGCTCTCCTTTCCGATCTCACGGCCTTGAGCGCAGCACTTCCGCAGACTTTCGGAATTTATAATCATAAAAAATACTCCACGCATATATTCAGTGTCATACTTTCGCCTGCCGCCAGTGGTAAAAGCATCGCCCAAACCGGACGATACCTGTTGGAAGAAATACATTCAGAAATCCTGTCTACCAGTGAATCTATGATGAAAAACTACCAAACTGTACATAATAACTGGCAATCAGAATATCAAAAACAGAAAAAGAAAGGAGAAGCATGCTCCGAAGAACCGCAACGACCTCCTTTCAAAATGCTATTCATTCCTGCTACTACCAGCTATACCCGCATGCAAATGCAGATGCAGGACAACGGTCCACAGGGAAGCATCATTTTCGACACGGAGGCACAAACGCTATCCACAGCCAATCATCTGGATTGTGGCAATTTCGACGATATGCTCCGCAAGGCTTTTGAGCACGAAAATATAGATTCTTCCTACAAAGCCAACGGCCTCATTCCGATCTATATACGCCATCCTAAATTGGCTTTACTGCTGACGGGTACTCCCGGACAAATAGACGGCCTATTGAGCAGCTACGAAAACGGATTGCCCAGCCGCACCCTGATTTACACTTTCCGCGAAGCTCCGCACTGGAAAGAAATGGGCGACGACTGCGTCTCACTGGAAGATTCTTTCAAACCGATTGCGCATCGTGTCTCCGAATTATATCACTTCTGTCTGGCTCATCCGGTTCTTTTTCATTTCAACCGCCTGCAATGGAACCGTCTGAATGAGATTTTCTCACGTATGCTGTCCGAGGTGGCATTGGAAGGCAACGATGACCTCCAAGCTGTAGTGAAACGCTATGCTTTTCTGGTGATGCGTATCAGTATGATCCAGACCCGTATCCGGCAATTTGAGGCAACCGATCTTTCTCCCGAGATTTATTGCACGGACGCTGATTTTGAGCGTTCTCTTCAAATCGTTCTATGTTGTTACGAACATAGCCGGCTGTTGCACTCATCCATGCCGTCTCCTTCGGTCCGTCCACTGAAGAATCCAGACACTATTCGTAATTTCGTTCAAGAGTTGCCCGACAGTTTCACGACAGACGAAGCGATTCAGATTGGCGCAAAATACGATTTCAACCATCGTAAGGTAACACGTCTGCTAAAATCGCTTAATGGAGTAAAGATCAATAAGATATCTCATGGTTCTTATACCAAGATGGATGAGCAATAGTCACATCTGTCCTTTTTGTCCTTTTGTCCTTTTGAAGGGTCCGGAAAAACATCGGGAGATTTGAAAAAAACATCTCAATGATTGAAATCAAACATTGGGAAATTTCGATACAAATCTCCCGATGTTTTTTCTTTTTATCTGTGCGCCTGTGTGCGTCATTATGCGTCATGCCGCTTTCCCGATGTAGTACTTTTGTCATGTAATCGATTACAAGGCAATTAGACAATTAAAAATTAATGATTTAAAATTAAAAGTTATGGCACAGAATTACACTCTCATGGCTCGTAAGAACCTGTTGAAACCTAGTGAAACTCCGAAATTTTATGCAGTGGCGCGTAGCGGTCGTAAAGTGACGGTCAAGGAAGTTTGTAAACGTATCACTGAACGCTCTTCTTATTCCAAAGGGGAACTGGAAGGTTGTATCGGTGAGTTTTTGCTCGAAATCGTCAATGTACTGGAGGAAGGAAATATCGTCCAGATGGGTGACCTGGGTAATTTCCGTATGAGTATCAAGACCGGTACTCCTACCGATACGGCAAAGGAATTCAAGGCATCGTGCATTGATAAGGGCAAAGTGCTCTTTTATCCGGGTAGTGATCTCCGCAAGTTGTGTAAGACGTTGGATTATACACTATATAAGAGTGATTCTTCCACTGATTTGGATAAAGATCCGCTTCCTGATGATGGCGGTGATGATAATCAGGGAGGTTCCGGCAGCGGGGAAGCTCCGGACCCGGCAGCATAATCAACCGGTTGTTGACTGGTTCTTGAGTTCATAATGTATCAGTAGTATTTATTCTTTAATTCAAATTTATATGAAAAAGCAACTTTGGAAAAACATTCTCCAGTTTATCGTAACTATCGCGACTTCGATCATTTCGGCTATCGGTGTAACGTCCTGCGTGGGACATTAATCTCCTGCTGACCGATATGGAAAATTCAGAAGAAAACTATCTCCCACGTGAGATTAAGTTGTTGGTGATTCATTGCAGCGCGACGCGCTGCAATGTTTCCTTCACCGTAGAGCAGCTTCGACAATGTCACCTGCAACGAGGTTTCAAGGATATAGGGTATCATTTTTACATCACCCGTAATGGAGAACTTCACCATTGTCGCCCGGTATCGGAGCCCGGTGCGCATGTGCGAGGTTTCAACCGGCATAGTATTGGAATTTGCTATGAAGGTGGGTTGGATGAAGAAGGTCGTCCGACGGATACGAGAACACAGGCGCAGCGCTTCGCGCTACTTGACTTGTTGACGATTCTCAAACATCAATATCCGGATGCGCAAATCCTGGGACATTATCAACTTAGTGCTTCGATTCATAAGGCTTGTCCCTGTTTTGACAGTCGAAAAGAGTATATGAATATATAAAAAGAACTACGGGAGCTCGCGAAAGTGCAGTCTCCCGTAGTTCTTTTTTATGTTTATATCATTTATAGTTCTCCCGGCTTTCCCAAGTAATAGGTAATAAGCCGTACTTCTCTCACAGAAAATGCCTTTGTCTTCGGATGAAAGTCAGTAGATAGTATCTCATTCATCAGCGGCTTGCATCTCCGCATCCACCTCCGGAGTTTATTGACTGAAGCACGAATCGTCAAATCAGGAAAATACATCTGGGCTAACTCTTGTTTATTATAACATTTCACTACAAAGTCTGAATGTTCCATCGTTTCTTTATTACTGTTTTCTATGCTATAAAGTTACAAATATTTCAACATATAAACAAAGAAAACTGATATTATTATCCAGTATAATGAGAGTAAAAAATATCAACGATCTTCACAGACGGTTGATATAGTGGGAAATTCACATCGGCTTTAACCTCCGATGTCAGGGCGTAGATCAGAAATGTACCGTCGTACGATTTCCAATCCACAATGTAGGAGAATCATGCCTTTACAGCATGAAGCTAGGGACCTACATTTTTTTCATCTCACATACGAAACACTCACGTGTTTATTACATCTCAACATTTTATTTTATATACAAACATCTAATTATTAACACAACTAGCTCTGTAAAAACTTCTATGAAATTCCAATAACACACTGATGTAATAATCATTAGAGTTATTCATTTTACAATGAATGTTTACACTCTTTACACATATTCCACATAAATAACAAGTTGCCTATGATATATCTTTTCCACATTCTACGTGGTTCTTTCAATAACCGATAACACCACTCCAGCGAGTTCCGCTGCCACCACATAGGAGCACGTTTTACTGTTCCGGCATAAAAAACAAAAACAGCACCAATCGTACCACAATGGCAATGAATCTGTAATTTGTTCCAATGAGTATATATCCATTTCTCTTGTTTTGGAGCAGTCATACCTATCCATAGCAAATCAGGGTTAGCTTTATTGATAGCAGTTATAATTGCATTATTTTCCTCTTCATTAAATTCTGATTTATAAGGAGGAGAATAAGTTTCTACTTCAATATTAGGAAAATCCCCTTTACTCCGTTGCTTTATCATTGATAATACCTTTTCACTACTACCCATAAAAAAACACTTTCCACCGCTATGGTTTAGTTTTTCCATCTCAAACATGAATAAATCCCAACCAGTAATGCGTTCTTTCGGCTTAGATTTCGCATTTAACCAACGACAAGCTTTGACAATACTTGCACCATCTGGAATTAATACATCACCTTGTCGCAAGGCTTTGGCAAAGAGCAAGTCTTGCTGTGCGGTGTTATAAGAATGAGCATTGATAGTATTAATCAGCAGTTTACCAGATGGCAAAAAGGTTAACCCTTGACGGTTTTCTACCAAAGGTAAGTTTTTCAAATTCAAGAACATTGTATATTGCAGTTTTATCTCTATAATATTAATTATATATGAGAAAGATTCTGAGACAAAATTTCGACCATTCAATGCTCAAAGCACTGTCGAGTAAATTCACTATAGATTTTTTATAACCTGTATCTCCCAATGTAGTTCTTAATTCCACATCATCTAATAATTTAACTATGCAATATCAGCTAATGAAACAAAAATTTTCTTTTCACAAATCAGATCACTCCATTCTCACAAGATCTAGTATTCCTCCTTCATCTGTTGAGATAATAGGTAGCTTATAAACATATATATTTTAGGAACATATTCATACTAACCTGCCTATATCAGACAAATCACCAGCTGTTGCTAGATTTATATAATAACAGTCAAAAGAAGAATCTATAAGTTTACTTTTGAGGATACATCTTCCTACTATGGTCGTGCATAGGAAGAAAAACTCTATTTTTCATTATCTACCACTATCATTTGGTTTATGATCTTCAAATATTCTTTAGTTATAATGGACCATCTAAACTTATCTCGCATTCGAAAGTTTCTTTCGCCATTTTTCTGAATTAGTATAGTTTTTTTGGATAACTCAAGCAATATTGACGTTAACTCCTTTTGTGTTTTAAAATAAAAGCCACCGTCTTTATTTTGAATAATATCTAAAACAACACCTACCCTCGTCGTTATAATATTAAGCCCTAAGACAAATGGTTCTGCAATACATTACCCGAACGTTTCACTACTGCTTGCAATAACAGCCGTGTTACTCTTTCTATAATATGTTAGTATCTCCTTTTTTGAACAATATCCAGGGAATAAGACCTGTTGATCGCAATCTAAATCCTTACATAAATTTTTCATCTTTTGTAATAGTTCACCACTTCCAGGTAAAATCAATATAGACTTCATATCATGAGTAATGTTTCGGTATTCTGCAAATGCTCTTATTACTGTATCCTGATTTTTCCCTATCCGAAATTGGGCCGGATATATTAATCTCAAACTATCTATAAGTAACGGTTGATAAGAACCCACAAAGAAATTCTCATCAATTCCTAAAGGTATTATTGAAATTTTATAAGACAACCAATGAAAACTATTTTTCAATGATGTACACATGCATATAACTTTATCCACAAAAAATGTTAAGAGAAAAGTCAAGAGAAATCGAGCTATACAGGATTTAAATCTCTCATTATTCCTATATGCATGGATCGTATATATCATTTTAAACTTTCTACGCACACATAAAACATACTTCACATACATAATAAGTGCCAGTTCCCAATTTGTTTGAATGTGTACAACGTCTATAGATTGCTCTTCAATAATCTGTTTAAGTTGAATTGCATTCTTCTTAAAAGATTGATGTTCTACTAAACCTGGTAATATATAATTAGGAATCAATAAAGAATTAATTTTCTCAATCAAACCAGGCTCCTGTTCCTTTGTACTTAATATAGCACATACTTTCTTATGTTGTTTGTGCAATGCAATTAATTGATCTATTAATAAAGCCGAATTACCAAGTCCGCTTTCTACAAAAAAAAGAATATTCATAGAATTAAATATATTTATTCACATCTCTGCTATCTAATACATAAATAAAAACAGCTAAATACGAAAGAACTAAAGGGCTCGTATACGCATGCCCACCATAAAAGGCATGCCCTATAAAACAAAGAAAAGCTATTATGAACCAATAATCTAGTATATTATGGCACTTAATAAAATTCCGTATACATGCAATCAACTTTTTTATAGGAAGTAGTAAAACGGGGATAGAAAAAAGGAGTCCAAATTGACCTATTAAATCTAAAGGATCAACTTCAGCAGCTTTCGGTTCTCCCAAATATAGCTGGTGTTGGTTTTCCATTAAATAAAAATTTCCTCTACCAAAGCACCAATCAAAAACATTAAAGTTAGTAATCGTTTTAATCGATGCATCTATCAAATATCTTCTCCCTGAAGCCTCCAAAAAGATTGCACCAATATCTTCATATTTCCTTGAGAGGTAAGAATCTTCTTGAATAACCGATATGACATTAACTAGTGCATAATTTGATATAACTAAGACCCCAAATAAAGTTATCAGTTTTATTTTATAAGAGCTTTTATAATCCTCAAATTTAACAAGTAAGATACTTAAAGCAAAAAAAAGTAGTATAAAAGCGGTTCCAAAATAGCAAGTTATGCTACCCACTAAGCAAGAGCCAATAGACATCAATATTAATGCAACAAAGTAAAATACATTTCCCGTTTTTTGGAATGAATAGCATGCTAAAATATTTAGCAAAAGTATAGTTAATCCAACATCATTCATTGCTACAAAAAAACCTTTTGTACCAAAAGTGTTTTCTGTATAAGCAGCATAGCCCGCACCTGTTATAAAACAATAAACTAAAATAATGGCTGCCAATACCCCATATAAAATCGCAGCCTTTACAACGATCTCACGATCATTAAAATAACGATTTTTGAGTATGATACTTAAAACAAAATAGAAGTTCATTATTTTCACTAGCGCCATGAAAACACCATTGGAATAAGCACCTATAAGAATATGATATATTAATAAAGCAATACTTGATAGAATTAAAGTTTTAATATAATTGGAATATTTAGTACGAAATAGATAGATAGCTGAAAATAGAATAATTATTCCACGATAAAGAATACCTATAAAACTCTCACTGGTACCATCCGTACCTCTCAGATAGCCATTAATTATATCAATGACTACAGGGAAAGATAGCAATAGAAAGGGAAATACTTTTTTTAATTTAAGAACCAACATATGCTATAAAAAAAACTCAGGAGCATCTTTTTTCAACTTTTCAACAGAAGGTAGTAATTCTATTTTATTATTCACATTCAATGAGATATTTGAAAAAATAGATTTACCTAATCTCATATTATTTTTTATGACATCAATATCAATTTCACCTTGATTATTAATAATATCTTTTGAATGACAGTCTAAAGTATGCGCATAAGATTTCAACTTATTCACAACAAAGGCCTCATCTCCTAACCATGAATGATGATATCCCTTTATCCCTTCCAAGCACTTCACCTTATTTAATAGTTTAGACTGTTCTCCCATTTTTCTTAGATAATCAGAATCATTATAAAAGTTCTCTCTTAAATATTTTCCTTTTACTATAAAAATTCGATAGGAATAATGAGCAGGACCACTCCAATTGGAACAAAACAAATTAAAATAAAACATCGTGAAATGTATTTTAATAGTGATTACCCCATAATGATTAACCGCATCAATTATCTCATCAGCATATTTACTATCTATTATCTCATCCATATCAGATAAAATTAGTATATCATCATCCTTATAGCTACTATTCCAAAGCGAATAATTACGAGATACACCATCATTATACCAAGCTGTATCCCTTACCATCTTATTCATCCACCGACTAATTGGATGAATAAAAAAATGAGGAATATATTTACGTGGCTTTTTATATAACTTTAAAGCATCCATTTGATGATAATGAACTTTCTCACAATCATTTTGAAACACGTAGTCATGACTTGTATATTTGAATGATTTATCAAATTCAGTTATATGAATTTCATCAACCCACTTACTTGCCTCTGCGATATTTATATCTGCCACTAAATTTTCATTATAAAATGGGCAGCATAGAATAATTTTACTCATAAAAGAATCACTTTAGTTTAATATTTTCCTATAAAAACACATAAATATTTAGTATAGATTAACCGCCCAACAAAACTATAAATATCTACATATTACAATCTTCATTTAGCGAACATCTTCTATATTCCTCTATTATTGATTATTTTCCTTAAATCCCAATACACCCAAACAATAAATAATCCCCACATAAATATTAGATTTAATATCATTAATTCAATCCCATACTGTTGAACGACCCACGGTATTACTATAAGAACATAAACAAACATAATAGAATATCCATAAACAATTGCATTCAACTTATTGGTTGCATTTTGTAATAATGAAACATTATCAAAAACAATTCTTATTGAAAACAAAATTCCGACTAACACAAACATAGCCACATTTGACTTAAACTCATTCCCAGCAATAAATTCCATAAAGAAATCTCCTAAAATAGAAACTAGAATTACAACAAAAGAAAAGAAAGTAATTGTTATACATACAGACTTTTTCAACAAGCTCCAACACCAATCATAATTATGCTTTTGAAAAGCAGAAGCAAGTTCACTCCATAATGGATTAAATGCACTCTGATATATACCACCAAAAAATGAAAAAATTTTCTGCACAACATTTATATTAGCTGCTACCCCCAAACCTACCATAGAGCCTGCATAAATTGTTAATACATTTTGTAGAAAGCTACTAAAAAGCTGTACACTCAAAAATTTAACACCTATAGTTAACATTTCTCTTATCTTATGATAACAATCCCTCCAATTAAAAGAATAAGTAAACCATCTTCGCTTATAAACAAAGTAAAGTGTACCCAATAATGAAATCAATAAATTAGATGTAAAATAAGCAACAGCAACATATGTAATATGAATTTTATTAATAGACAAACATAAAACCATCATAAATGCAACTATTGACTTCACCGAATTCACTATAGAATAAAGTTTTGACTCCCCAAACGAAAAAAACAAAGGGATTCCCATACCAAATGGTATGTTAAAAAGAAAAATAAACTGTATTATTAAAAATATTGATCTTCCTTGTTGCCTTAAATACTCATTATCCGTTTTAAATAAATGTTCAAATGGAATATAACTTGATATTGATAATAAAATAATCGACAAAAAGATGGCCAAACACATAAAAAAAATCAAAGCTGAGTAGAAATACTGTTTAGAAGTGGCGAGACCTTTGGAGCCATTCAGGATTTCTCGACTTATTATATTTCTCAGAACATTAACAACACCAAAATCGCCTGTTACAATAACAGCAGCAATAGATGTTACACTTGCCCAAAGTCCATATTCCTCTTGCCTATAAAAATTCAACAAGACAAAAATAAGCAAAAACTGTAAAACACTACCAATAATGGAAGATGCCACTACCCAAGAGACACCTTTAAACAAAATATTATATCTACTATACATAAAATATGCAAGCATCCTATTCGAACGCAAATTGCTAAATTCACCTACCTTTTTACATTAAAAAAGATTTGAATAATCTTAATTAATTCAATAAAACTCAAAATAGATTCCCGTAATCAGTGTATTCACACATAAAATCTACAACTATATTTTACACAACAGTAGGACTTCAAGCTATAAAAAAAACACAATAACTTTCTATTACTAATCAACTTATAGCACAATATTAAATTGCCAAGCTATTATCTGAATGATTTTATCTTTTATCGAATACTGCATAGGAGAAATTATCTCATTACAATATTCTTTTTTACAAAAAGAATATTGTTCTATACTCTCTACTATATTTGATATAATACAAAACATATTATATTTATTCAGAACTAAATTTCTTGACTCAATGATTGAATTTACAGAATCTTCATATTTTGAAGACAAAAGAGCTGTTTTTAGTTGATGAATAGCTACTTCAAAATTGTTTATATCAATAGTATCCATTGAGTCATCTGAAAAATATTCATTTATATTTGTGCATCCAAAATAAATAGGATAACATCCAGCTAAGAAACAGTCTGCTAATTTCTCCGTCCAATAATTAGGATAAGAACAATTTTCTATTACAATAGAATATTTATAACGTGAAAGAACATTCCATTTATCAGATATTGATTGATACCCATTTCCATATACATCCACCAAATCTGGATACTCTTTTAAAACCCGTTCCACAAAACGCACCCTATCTCGATGTCCTTTTGTAAATGTCTTATCGGAAGTTATCAAGCAAATTTTATTTAAACGAGAATTCAAGTTATCATTTTTCTGAAAATCAAGATAGGTTAAATATTCGTTACTACTACACTGATGTGTATTTTCACGCAAATGACATCCAACCATCCATGGTAATAATGGAATAGATAGTTCCATTGAACCATCAGCTACTTTCTTTTGGTGACAACCATACACTCTTCCAAACTGCTTCAAAAATTTACTATTATATTTTTTCACATAAGGAGGCTCTCCTAGAAAAATTATTCTTTGAGTTTTAGAAAGAGTCGTTTCAATTTCTTCTTTTAAGCTATCAATTACGACAATATAGTCATAGTCATCTACTTCGGAGAAAACAAATTCGCAATTCCCCCATACAGTTTTAGCAGGATTTGGGAATTGTCTTTGTAATGGAATATTAAAAGGAGCAGGAATATAAACCTTTATCATTTTGTGTAAAACTTCAACAAACGCAAAATATATTTAGGAAAATAATTGAATAAAGAGTATTTATAAAATAGAAAGAGTGCCTTCTTTTTATATGGGACATCCCCAGTCTTCAATTGTAAATCACGCAAATAATTATAAATATTAAAAATTCGCATGTCTAATAACAAGCTTTGATCTTCTACTTGAGTTGAAAAAAATTTAATTAAAGACAAGTATTGAATAAACTCATGATGTTGACTATCTTGACTTGGAGATATAAAATAATACATATAACATTGAGGTAGGTATACTACTCCTCCTTTATTTGCAATAGCAGAAATAAAGGAGCAATCACAATATTTTCCTCCTTTGAGCCAATCCATTTTAGCCCCAATAATTTTTGATCTTCTATACATAAAAGAAGGGAAAGGAGCGATATTACCAATAGCATATTGTCTTACAACACTTCCGCTATTTTCCATTTTTTTTATATTTTTGGAAACAAACATTTTCTTCTTTGTATTCTTCCCATTAATATTCAAATATCCACTACACCCTACTGCACTGATTTCATCATGAGTGAATAAATATTCATATAATGCATTTACCATATTAGGTAACATCTCATCATCATCATGAAATAACATAAAATATTCACTAGTATTAGTTGCTAATATATAATTAAAATGAGCAACTAAACCTGATGAACATTCCTCTCCCCTTCTGATATAGCTTATCCTGGCATCATTATTTATGATATTTTTCAACAGACTTAATGTATCTTCATTATCCGAATTATCTGATATAACTATCTTCAAATTTGGAAAATTTTGTCGTCTAACTGAATTTAAAGATCGTAACACCTCATTTGGTCTATTGTGTGTTAGAATATACACGCAAACATCTTTACTCATTCCAATCATTATTTTATTAATTCAACATACGTCCAATCTGTACGTTACCTATTCACAGTTCACTCATTATCAAATATTTACACACTTAATACAAGCAAATATTGCTAATTATTTCCTTAAACATAGTAAGCATCATTTTTTAATTGGTACATCCTTTTATATAAACAGTTAAATAGGCCTTCATTAATTGGTGAAATGAGAAGACGTCGAAATTAAACGCTTACAGCTGTTAATTTAAGAATTACTAAACACTCGTTTTCGGACAAACTTATATATCCAACCAGGAAATAAAAATATAAATATTAGCGTCCATAGCTTTCTACTAATAGTAGATTGACTTTTCAACATATCTTTGTATATAGGACGATATTCACTTTTAAATATAGATGTTTGAGACATGATAGAGAAAAACTCTCTATTTCTATTCCCCTGAGAACTCCAAAGCTCTCGCGCTGATTTTATCAATCCCCACTTCTCAAAATCCGCATACATATTAGGTATCCCAATAAATCGATAATAGGGAGATCTACTCATCCATGGACGATTATAAGGTTTTTTTTCGTTGAATACATAGAGGGTATGGTATATAGCATATTTTATCAAACATAAAACCATGTAATATTTTACCCAAAAACTCGTAACCAAAATGAGAAGAAGTTATTACCTTTCCTCGATTACGTTTCCAAAGATCATTCTTAAATATAAATGAAGATAGAAAAGTTATATCAAGGGCATGTTCTACTAAAAAATCATTGATTGTATTAAAGAATTCAATCGAACAACTGGTATTTCTATCATTTACCAATAGTTTATTAATACAATCAATATTATCATCATAACCGACCAATCGATTATAATGAACTAATCCCACATCTGAATACTCTTTTACTATCTTTAATAAAACATCTAATAGATAAGGGGCAGGAATGTCATCATCTCCCCACATCAAAATATACTTGCCATTTGCTAAATCATTTGCTCTGGATATACTATATCCGACATCAACATGTTCTGCAAAATTAACAAAACCGACATTTTTATTTTTAAGGTTATATTTCTCCAAAAAGGAGTCAGTTCCATCCGTTGAAGCATTATTACATACACAGAAACTAATATCATTCGCGTTACGATTTACTTGATCAAGAAAACAGTCTAGAGTCAATTTTAAGTATTCTTTCCTATTAAACGTAGGAAGTACTATTGAAATTAGTTTATCATACATGTTTCAAACTTAATATTTATCAATTACATCAACAATACTGATATTTGCCTCAAAACCTATAGCTTCACGGAGTTTCTTGCCATTAAGAGCCAAATATTTCATGGTGGCATCATTACGTTGTACAATTCCAAAGCAATCAGATGGTATTTTTTTACCCATAGAACAGTGAATCTTTGATACAATTTCTCTAACAGTTACAGTTTCCTTACCCTCAATATTATATACTCCAGATGGGAGATTCTTCTCCACGGCAAGACCGATCACGCGTGGAACTTCACTCACATAGATATATTGTCTCGTTTGGTCTCCTGCCGTAAAAGACAGTTTCTCACCATTACGTATTGAATATATAGTGTAAGGAATCAGACGCTTCGGGTTTTCGCCTTCACCATAAATAGTCGGGATATAGAAATGCCAATGTGTGAAGTTGTGCTTGTATGAAGCAACGAAACTGCTCAACATACGCTTGCTGACAGTGTAATCATTCGGTGCAACACATATAGATGAGAGAAGATCTTCTTCTGTGAAGTATCTCTCATCGCACGTCTCACCCATCTCAAATACACTGCCAAAAGTCACAAATCGACCTTCATAGTCCAATTCCTTCAGTTTGTTACAAATAGCAACAGGAACCGTTACATTGAGGGTATATATAAGATTATAGTCTTCATTTAAGTTTGATTGAATGCCTGCACCAATGGCATAGATAATAATGTCACTCGTTAACAATCTGTTATAATTGAGGTCAGTATCCATCAAATTCACCTTATAGAAATTGTCGTACTTATGGCCAACAGGTTCATCAAGTCCATACATGTCCATATCCCATCCTTGCAGATTGCTGTATCGAGCTATGGCAGTAGAGAGAAAGCCATTTGTTCCTAATATAGATATTTTCATATTATCCTATAAATTTATTAATTTCCTCTATGCACAATGCATAGACATCCTCATTCTTATATCGCTTATACCAATCCACGACAAGTTCTATACACTGCTGCATGTCCATGCGAGGCTTCCATTCAAGACGAATCTTTGCCTTATTGATATTGAGCATAAGAAGCTTAGCTTCATGAAGGGCATTGGGATCTGAAAGGTCACGTAGTTTATTAGCTATAAGTCCAAATGAAACCTCACCGCCATAGTATTTTTTTACTATTTCAGTAGCAACTTCCCATACAGTGCAAACAGACTCTGAATCGGGACCAAAATTCCATCCCTCATTATATTCAGTCGGATGTTCCCACATCTTTTGGGCAAGCATCATATAACCAGAAAGTGGTTCAAGCACATGCTCCCAAGGACGAACTGCTTTAGGAGAACGAATGTCTATTATATTATTTGCCTCCAATGCACGAATGCAGTCAGGAATGATACGGTCTTTTGCCCAATCCCCACCACCAATCACGTTACCTGCACGAACAGAAGCGATGGACACAGTGTGTTTCTTGCCATAATCTGCTTGATTGAAGAATGAGCGTCTCCAGGACTGGATAGCCACCTCACATGCACCCTTTGAAGAACTATATGGATCGTATCCCCCAAACGGACTGGTTTCAACATAACCCTCTTTCTGCTCATTATTGTCGTAACACTTGTCAGTTGTAACCATTATTTCCACTTTCACACTCTTAGTGGCACGAATAGCTTCCATTATATGAATAGTACCCATGACATTTACTTCATAGGTCTCTACTGGAATATCGTAAGAGAGACGAACAAGTGGTTGAGCAGCCAAATGAAAAACTATCTCTGGCTGATATTTAGCAAAGACTTCTTTCATCAATTCTCTATCCCGAATATCTCCACGCAAATCAGCTTTAATCTTCTTTCCGATTCCGGATAAGACATAATTATCCCGTTCAGAAAATGGATCTAGGGCTATACCAATAACTTCAGCTCCTAGTTCATGCAACCAAATGCTCAACCATGCCCCTTTGAATCCAGTATGCCCTGTTACAAGGACTCGTTTACCTTTATAGAAATTCTTAAATATATCGATCATAATTGATAAATAATAGTATCGGAAGGGTTATAAGCAAGATCAGTGTAAGCCAACACTATAAAATTGCTATCACTTAGATTTTCAAATATATGTGCCACATTATTAGGAACAAATACCGAAATAGGATTTTCAAGAGACATCACTACTTCCATCTTTTCATGTGTCTCGACATCTTCAAGCTTCAGCATGGCTTTACCTTCAATAACAGTAAACCATTCTATCGCCTTTGGATGATAGTGTCCACCTTTCGCTTGCCCTTTCGTCCCCATAGTGAGATAAACTTCTCCTGTATGAGAAGGTATGTTTTCTTCCGTGCCAGTAATCACTTTCAAAAACCACCCTCTTTCATCCTCAACAAAGTGACGAGGAATAATCTTTATTCTATCTTGTAGCATCCTATTTTACCATTTTTTCCAAGGAGCCTTCCCTAAAGCGAGAAGTTCCTCAAGCATTTCCATTTCACGTTTATTATCCATACACTGCCAAAAACCTTTGTGGCGATAAGACATTAATTCACCTTCTTCCGCAAGTTTAACAAGAGATTCACGTTCAAACACTGTAGAATCGTTTTCGATATAATCAAAGATTTTCGAGTTTAGTACCATGTACCCAGCATTAATAGAAGCTCCATCAGAGATTTCTTTCTCACGAAAAGCTTTTACTGCATTATTACCACCTATATTGAGTACCCCCTTCTCCTGTTTCAAAAAAACTGAAGTTAAACTTGCTATTTTCCCATGTTTTTTATGAAACTCCAATAATTTTTGAATATCTACATCACAAACACCATCTCCATAAGTCATAAAGAATGGTTCATTTCCAATATATTTTTGAATCCGTTTAATACGCCCACCTGTCATGATATTAAGACCCGTATCAACCACCGTTACTTTCCATGATTCACAGTGATTCTCATGAATAGTTATTTCATTTTTTTTCTCTGTATAGTCAAATGTAATATCACTATTATGAAGAAAATAGTTGGCAAACCATTCTTTTATGTACTGCTGGCGATAACCAGCACAAATTATAAACTCAGTAAATCCATAGTAGGCATATTCTTTCATAATATGCCATAAAATAGGCTTACCACCAATCTCAATCATAGGCTTGGGCTTGAATTGAGATTCTTCTGAAATACGTGTACCGAACCCTCCAGCAAGAAGAACAACTTTCATATATATATAAATAAATGTTACTTATTTTTACATTACTACAATTTTGAATTAAGTAATTCTATTTCAATTGTCATTAGTTGAAGCTTTTATCCAATTTAATACGCATTCTTCTCCCCCACAATCACATTTGCCACAGTCTTATAAATGATATATAAATCAAGCAATATTGTCCAATGTTCCATATACCAAACATCAGCTTTTACACGTCCTTCCATCTGTGACAATTCTTTAGTTTCACCACGGAAACCATGTGTCTGCGCCCAACCAGTTACACCGGGTTTAATAAAGTGGCGTACCATATACTTATCAATCAACCGAGCATATGTCTCTGTATGAGCCAACATATGAGGACGAGGACCGACTATTGACATATCACCTTTAAAGACATTTATAAGCTGCGGAAGTTCATCAATATTAGAACGCCGGAGAAAATCTCCAAAACGAGTTTTCCGGGGATCATCAACTGTTGCCTGTTTCTTATCTGCTTCTTCATTGACCTTCATAGAACGAAATTTATAACACTTGAATTCCCGACCATTTAATCCGGTTCGCATTTGTGTAAAGAATATAGGACCGGGAGACGTTAGTTTAATAATACTTCCCACGATAAGATAAACAACTGGAAAAATAGTGACTAAAAAAATGCCGGATAAAACAATATCGAACACCCGTTTTAATACACGATTTTCCATTTTACTAAGAGGTTCATACCGTAAATTTAAAATCGGCATATTGCCAACCATACTATGCCAGATACGCCGAGGAAAACCTTTACAAACATTAGGAACACCATGAAAATAAAGCAAATGATTCTCACAGTAATTTATAATAGAAACATTGTAACGTCCCTGTTCCATTGACAAAGAACAAAATACATGCTTTATCCCCGTTTGTCCAGACATAAAATCGGCAAAACCGTCAGGATTACCCAAATATGGACATTGAGATGAAAGAATATCATTAGATTTAATATCAAAATAACCGACAACCTCATAGATAGATGCCAGAGAACTATCCATTTCTTCGTATAACATCTGCATATTATTACCTCCACCGATAAATACTGCATGGCGTTTATGATTGTCCTTAGCACAATAACCAATCAGTGAACGACGAATAATGATACGATAGATGCTTAAAACAACAAAGAGAATAAAAAAATAGAAGACAAAAAATAAAGGAGAAACAATAGAGATTCCGCTAAAAGCCATGATACATGCCCAAAAAACAGAAAACATCATAATATTCTTCAACACACGCAATACAAGCTGATCCGCACGAATTTCTCTGCTGTTCCAAGCCTTCCCACGGGAAGCAGAACACGCCAAATAACAAAGACTTAAAGAAGTCATCATCAAAGAAGCAGTACCAGAAAAAGGCGAATACACAAACGCTTTTTCCCAAAAGAGAAGTAACAGGAACAAACTGAAGTTCAGAATAATCAGATCTCCGAAAACCACAATAAGTTCTACGACTTTATTTATCTGGTTAGTTGATGCCATTATTACCTTATCTATTGATTTTAAGCCTGTATTTCTTTGAACTTATTCAGAATATTTTCTCCGAATAACTTCCAAAATATGACAATACAAACAGATAGAAAGATAAATGCCAATATATATATCTTTTTACTGGTTCCTGAAGGATTCAATGGAACCACTGCAGGTTCTACTACAGCAAATACAGGCTTCTCTTCCTGAACTTTGGCTCTAGCAACCTGAAGTTGACTGGCAACCTGACTATATACTTGGTAAGCAAGACTCATGTCATTCTGTAATCGCTCTTATTCTGCACGAACACTTTGCAATATGATATTATCATGAGAATCCATATAATCGGCATATTTCTTCTGCGCAACATAATATTCTTGCTGACGTTCTTTAAACAATTTCTCCAGATAGAGACAATCCTCTTTTGCTTTGAAAGTACGATAGTCTATGATGTATTCCTGCAATTTCTTTACGACAGAATCGGCAACCACTGCGGCTACCCTAGGATTTTGCAAAGTTACAGCAACGGAAGTCATAGATGTTTTCTTATCTACAGAAGCAGTTATCATTTTCTTTAGAATTTCAATCTTCATAGACTCCATCTTAGATAATTCAATTGTACCCTGATTCGCTTTACCGAAAGATATTGATTCATCTTCTTCAGTAAATAATGACTTAACTCCGCCAAGTACCATACTTGGAAATCCAATTACATAACTCCACCAAGGGGAAGATTCTTCATCTAAATAAGTGTTCAAAGCCATGCTTTCATCTTTAGATACAGGTATCCTCATTGTAGAGAGTTCTAATAAAAAAGGAGTAGAAGATACAATATCTGGAGACAAAGAGGCATTCAAAGCATCGGTTCCATCTCCCATAGTAACACCACTTCCTAAGAAAGAAGCAACCAAACCAGATAAACCACCTTCTTTAGAAGCACCCATCTCCGGAGAAAGGGTGACTTTGACTGTGTATTGTTTTGGGATACTTAAAGCTATTATAATTCCTATCACTAATCCAATACCAACTGCTTTATAAATTGTCTTACGAATAGCAATAATCTTACGAAGAATATCCATTAAATCGATTTCAATTTCATCACCCAGATGATTATTTTTCCCTTGTTTTACTTCTTTTTCAGATTCTCCTTCTATCATAGTCATATAAAACTATTATTCTTTATTTTTTTATCAGATTAGCAATCGAAGCAACCATCATTCCTAAAGTACTGAAGGTAGTAGCATAACCTAAGATATTACCTATATTAGTTTTCTTCTTAGCTTTACTAGGCACAATTATCTCACATCCCGGTTCGATCTGTTTCTTACCACTACCTTTCACCTTAGTCACCTGACCATTCATGTATACGATAAATTTCTTACTCTTCTTTGCATTTTCAGAATAACCACCAGCTTGATTCAGGTAATAATCTATATTCTCACCCTCTATATATGAAACTGTATTCGGAACCATTACGGCACCATTGATCGTTACTGTATTATTATTTTTCGGAATAGAAATCACATCACCCTCACGCAAGACAATATCTGCTGTACTTCCAGGGTTAGCTAATGCTTTCTCCAAGTCAATACCAACACTAAAGGTATCTTCCACACGAACACCCAAAGAGTCCATCATAGCTTCACCCAACTGTCGACTCATCAAGCGGACCACATCACCCATGCGTTTCTTTTCACTTGCATTGGCCACACGGGTCAATTTGGCACCACGTAAGTAGGCATAATTCGTTGCACCTCCAGCTTTATTGATTAAGTCCGAAAGACGTTCTTCACGACTGGTCATAGCATAAGAGCCTCCAAACAGAATTTCACCTTCAACAACTACATTCTGTTGAGCTTGATACCCCGGACTGCGACGTACATAAACTTCATCGTAAGGTTGAAGGACAAAGCCGGGAGTTCCATCTACAATAAAACCTTCTTTTAGGGAGAATGTATATATCTGGCCGATAGTATCGTTATCTACTGTACTACGAGGATTCTTAATTCTACGGGATACATCTACACGAACTACAGAAGCGGCTTCACGTAAGCCACCTGCCTGAATGATCAAGTCTTCAAGGGTCATGTTATCCGCATAAGGATAAGAATCAGGTTTGGCTACTTCACCGTGGATTACGACGTTGCCTCTGTCTTCCAGGTCATGAATACTAGGAATATAAAGGATGTCGTTTTTCATCAGGATGATGTTTTGGGAAGTACCGTCCATGATGGCTTTGATGTCTACTGGAACAACTTCGGTAGTCAGGTCTTCACGCTGACGATAGAGAACGGCACGGTTCAAGAAGGCATCACCGGTCAGGCCTTGAGCTTCGTTTACCAGTTCACGGACAGTATTCAGTTTTCCATTCAACTGGTAGATGCCGGGACGATAAACGGCTCCACGGATTTCAAGTTTGTTGATGAAGCGGTTGAGGATGGCTTCAGCGGTCACAACATCACCATTTCGCATTTTATAGACACTATAGTCAAGGTCTTTGACTGTGTTTACTTCATATTCCTGCCCGTTCTGGCGTACGACACGCAAGGAACGGGTGTAGGCGTCGGCTTCAAAGCCACCGGCATAGCTGATAAGAGTGGATAGACTCTCATCCTTTTTCATTTCGAAACGCATGGGACGTTTCACTTTTCCGTCAATCTTAACCAATACGTCATAGGCAGGGACTATTACTACATCGCCTTCCTGAAGACGAATGTCATCCTGAATGTTTCCTTTCATGATAAATTGGTAGACGTCGATCGTGGCGATATTTTTGCCGTTACGTACCAGCTGTACATTGCGAAGGCTTCCTATGTCACTGACTCCACCCGCACGGTAAAGTGCATGGAAGACTGTGGCAAAAGAAGAGAGGGAGTAAGTGCCCGGTTGGACAACCTCACCCATTACATTGATCTGGATAGTACGTATGCTGCCCAAAGTCAGACGGATGTCAGAAGTGGGGTCATTCGTATTATTAAGACCATTATATATCTTGTTTAATGTCTTTTTGAGATAGTCATTGGCTTCAGCAATAGTTAGTCCGTTCAGGTTGACAGGACCAATTTTCTGAATGTTGATCGTGCCGTCAGGAGAAATATGTTGGCGGATAGTGTTCTGGCTGGCTCCCCAGATGTCGATAATCACTTCATCACCGGGACCAAGACGATAATTTAAAGGAGTGGCGATGTTGACGCTGGGTTCAAAAGTCAGGTTACGGGTGTTGAAGATATTTCGTCCGAAAACCTGGTTCCCACGTGCGAGGTCTTGAGTGCTCGGATGGTCTTCCAGCATATCGGAAGTGTTTTCTTTCATTTCCTCACGAAGGCGTGATTCATTGATGTCGGTACCCGTTGCATTGGAAGCATTGACATTGTTTTGTTGTTCATACAGTTGCTTCACACGAGTTGCCTGTTCTTTGGTCACACCTCTACGTGCCAGTTCAGAGGCTAGTTGTTTCTGTTCTTTACCCTGGCGGATGCCATCCTTTACATATTCAAGAACTTGGGAGTCGCTCATGTTTTGAGCCATTAAAGGAGAAAAAACTCCCAGCAACAGAATGAATAGAAATACGTTAAATTTTCTTCGTGTTGTCATTGGTGATTTTTGTGGATTCTACATAACCGATTGGCATATCTACACAAGCACAGCCAAGCATATTTAAACGAACGGCAATCTTACTCTTCCCGCCTACAGTCACAAGTTCGCCAACAAGTCCACTCAAAGGACCTTTTATGACACGAACTTTCTCACCACGCGCTAGTGGAGTATCATTCATACAGACTGCTTCTTCGGAATAATCGAGCATGAAACGGAAACGGGCCATCTGCTCGTCAGGAATAACGGCAGGAGTGCTCTCTCCACGCATCACCATATAACGGCTGACCGTAGAAAATGAAAGGACTTCCATACGTTCTTTTGGATTGACATGTACAAAAACCATCATTGGGAGTAAGACTGTATCAACCATCTTACGACGGTCACTCCATTGATGAATTTGTTGTTGAACGGGAACAAAAGAATCAATTCCCATCTTAGACAAACGCTCGGCAACTTTTTTCTCGTGATGCATTCGAACGAGTGCTACATACCAGCGTTTTGAGTGTGCTACGCCTTCCCCTGTCCCACTACTAGGCCCGGCATTTACTGATTTCGGTTTCGTTAAAATCATATTTTTTTACCCCATGTTCATCCGTTACTTCTTAGGTAACGGACAACACACATATAGAATACACATCGCTGTGAAAAAAAGAAAAAAATCGATTATGAGGGAATATAAAAGCGGGCACCTAACATTCAATATAAAACATTCTTGAATTTAGGTAATAAAAAGCCTTTGAGCATGAAGATGTTATCCTTCATGTTCAGATAGATTTATGTTGCATATTTTAGAGAAAAAGGAAAAAAAGAAGTTTATTGTTTGTTTGCTATTAATATTTTTACCTATCTTTGTAGCGAATATAATTCCGTTACCTAAGAAGTAACATCAGCATTAATTCCCTAATCCATAATGCTTTAATAATATTAATCAGAGCATTTTAAAATTACAAGCGTAAGAATAATTCAATTTATTTACTTTTGTTCTTTCTTCCAATTCGAAACCCTTTAAATATATCTGTGTTGTTTTAATAGATTTGTGTCCTAGTGATTCGCTAATCATTTCGATAGGTACACCTCTGTACTTAGCAGTCGTAGCCCAAGAATGACGAAGCGTATACGACGTGACGGGCGAATGTAGCCTTAATTTTCTGGACAGGCTTTTCAACTCATTATTAAAACGTCTCAAAGCTGACTGATACTCACGATAGGCTCCTTCTTCATTCCGCTTGTACGCTCCGCTTAATATCCGGAAAAGATAATCAGGATAGCCAGAACTCCGGGCGTCAGATTTATTGTACAATCCCCCAATTGCATTCTGCGCTGACTCCAGCACTTCTATACTCATAGGAGTACCGGTCTTGGTACGATTGTACTTCAAAAGCCCCCGCTCCAGATTGGACTTTTCCAAATGGGCTAAATCAGAAAAAGGCATTCCACAAAACTGAAATAACAGATTGGCAATGGCCTGCGTCCGGCGAAGCTTTTCCGATTGAGGATCTTTGTTTAATAGCATGTGAAGTTCGCTGATCGGGATAGCTTTCTTCTGACGTGTGTCCACCCCGGTAAAA